>Ga0307989_1000674_pt1 | contig 21042 bp, 16 predicted proteins | sample EllFjometagen185_FD_203164 | JGI IMG/M metagenome (GOLD analysis project Ga0307989, IMG submission 203164) | Marine microbial communities from Ellis Fjord, Antarctic Ocean - #185 | ecosystem: Environmental > Aquatic > Marine > Unclassified | place: Southern Ocean | collected 2014-10-08
CAACAACAAATAACGCTACTATCCATCCTGATAAGTATCCAATAGAATATAAAAAACCATCATATCCAGCTATGCTTATCATTCCACAAATACCAAGGAATGAGGCCGCACTTAAATAATCACCTGCAAAAGCTATTCCATTTACACCCCAATGTATATTACCTCCTGCTTTAAAATAACCATCAGCAGATTTAGCTTTTTTACCAAAATAAAAAGAAATAAATAAAACAAATGCAACAATAAACAAGAAAATCATTACAGCTAATGTACTTGCTTCATACTTCATGCTTTGTCACCCTCTTTATTTATTTTTGCCATTTCTTTTTCTTTTTTTGTACATAAATAATTGTAAATAACTGCAAGAATTAATGCATACACAATTAATCCTACACCATAAAATATTGCCAAATTAACTTTTAAGATTTCTGTTCCCATTAGTTTAGGATCAATAGAATTGATTAATATGAACCCTGCATAAACTACAACATATAGTATAAACATTCTTACTCCTAGTTTTGATTTGTACTCACTACTTCCGTCTTCTTTCCATTTTGTGCTTGGTCCATGACTCATTTTCTCATCTTCCTTCTTTTATATTTAAACCTAATATGATTATATTATCACACGGTATAAGCACATACAAAGTATACTTAAATAATCTAACTAATATTTAATAATATAAAAAGCCATATGATTTCTCATATGGCTTCAAAAATTCTACTTGTTATACTTCTTTGTAGTTTAATTCTTTCCATGATCTTTTACGTTCTTTTTCGTCTAAAATTCTTTTTCTTAATCTAATATCATCGGGTGTAATTTCAACTAATTCATCATAATCAATGAATTCTAATGCTTCTTCTAATGTAAATGTTCTAGGGTTTCCAACTTTTATTGCTTCATCAGTACCACTAGATCTTACATTTGTAAGTTGTTTATTTTTACATGGGTTAACCACTAAATCATTTGTTCTGGAATTCAGTCCAACAATCATACCAGCGTAAACTTCAGTTGAAGGTGCTACAAACATTTTACCTCTATCCCCTAAATGGAATATAGAGTAAGCCATTGTTTTACCCTTTTCTTTAGCAATAAATACACCATTTCTTTGTGAATCTATGTCTCCAACATGAGGTCTATATGAATCAAATGATTTTTCTAAAGTTCCTTGCCCTCTTGTAGTATTTATGAATTCACTTCTGTAACCAATTAATCCTCTTGTAGGAACTAAATATTCTACAGTAGTCCAACCATTTTCACTAGTCATGAATTGCATAGAACCTTTTTTAACATTCAATTGAGCTATTACTTGTCCAATAAATTGATCAGGTGCAGCAACAATTGCTTTCTCGAATGGTTCCAATACTTTTCCGTTTTCCTGTATAAATAAAACTTCTGGTTTAGAAACACTTAATTCGAAACCTTCTCTTCTCATATTTTCAAGTAATATCGATAAATGTAATTCACCACGACCACTTACTTTATATCCTTCAACTCCATCAATCACTTCAACTCTTAGTCCAACATTAGTTTCTAATTCTTTATTTAATCTAGCTAATATTTGTCTTGTAGTAACAAGCTTACCGCTTCTTCCTACAAAAGGAGAATTATTTACTAAAAAGTTCATTGATAATGTTGGTTTCTCTATTTCTATTAATTTCATAGGTTCAACGTTATCTACATCACACACAGTTTCACCAATTGAAATAGTTGGCATACCTGAGAATACTACAATATCCCCTGCATATGCGATGTCTTTTTCTACTCTAGTAAGCCCTTCGTTAACAAATACAGAATTAACTTTTGCGGTAACTACACTACCATCTCTTTTACTTACTTCTACTATAGATTTAGCTTTTAATGTACCTCTTGTAATTCTACCTATTCCAAGGCGCCCCAGGTAATCATCGTAATCTAAACTAGAAACTTGCATTTTAAGTGGTTCTTCTGAATTGTCAGGATAAGGAGTTACATGTTCAAGTAATAAGTCAAACAACGGAGTTAAATTAGTTCCAATATTATCCATATCCAAAGTTGCTATTCCGTCTCTTGCAATACCATAAACTATCGGAAAATCTAGTTGCTCATTAGTAGCACCAAGTTCATCAAACAAATCAAAACTCATGTCTACTACTTCTTCAGCTCTTTGATCTTTTTTATCAATTTTATTTATTAGTAAGATTGGTCTTAGTCCAGCTTCAAGTGATTTTTGTAATACAAATCTAGTTTGAGGCATTGGTCCTTCACTAGAATCTACTAAAAGAATAACTGTATCTACAGTTTTCATTATACGCTCTACTTCACTTGAAAAGTCAGCATGTCCAGGTGTATCAACTATGTTAATTTTCATACCTTTGTATTCAATAGCACAGTTTTTTGAATAAATAGTTATTCCTCTTTCTCTTTCAAGGTCATTACTATCCATTACTTGTTCCATTATCACTTCATTTTTATGGTAAACACCACTTTGTGTTAAAAAGGCATCTACTAGTGTTGATTTACCTGCATCAACATGTGCAATAACAGCTACGTTTATTATGTCTTGTTTTCTCATTGTTTTTCCTCCAACCATGTTTTATAACACAGTCAACTTCTTCATAAAAATAATACCTCTAAAAAAGTATACAAACAACTATACCACAAATCCAAGAATTTACTATTGAATTTTGCATTTAAAACAAAATAATTACTATAACATCTAGATTGTTATTCATTAAATATAATATAGCGTGTGACAATCATCTTTAAATTGCACATCAATATTTTGTTGACATATATAATGTTTTTGGTAAACTTAAATGTTATAATACGTATACAAAATTACACTTTGAAAGGTGATACTATGAAAAAACTACTTTTATTTACGATGCTTATATTTACGAGTTTTACTTTAATGGGTTGTGATACTAAAACTGATGACCCAATTGTTGACGATGTTTCGATTTTTGACAAAATGCCTCTAGCAGAAGATTTAGAAATCTCTGCAGACTTTGATGCATCTGATATTGGTTTCCTTGACATATATTATTTGAATGATTTTCATGGTGCAATATTAGATGATTCTTCAGATGAAATAGGATTCGCTAATATAGCTAATTTACTTGTCACTCAAAAACAATTATATCCGGAAAATACAATAATTCTTGCAGGTGGAGATATGCTTCAAGGTTCTGCTTTATCTAATTATTTTTCTGGTCTTTCAACAATAAATATAATGAACAGTATGTATTTCGATGCATTCACTGTTGGTAACCACGAATTTGACTGGGGAATAGATGTCGTAACTAACTATTTTGATGGTAATGAGGATAATGGAGAAGCTAGATTTCCTTTACTAGGAGCTAATGTTTTCTACAAGGGAACAACAACTATCCCAGAATATATTGATCCCTATGTAATAATTGAACGTGGAGATTTAAAGATAGGTATTATTGGAACAATCGGTGCTGGTCTTGAATACTCAATAGCAGCAAGCAAAATTGAAGACTACGAATTTGGTGATCCTGTTGATGCAATTAGAGAATATGCCTATGAACTAAGAACTGAAATGGATGTTGACATTGTACTTGTAGCAAGTCATGATACTGGAGCTACACTTAATTCACAAATATCTGCCCTTACTGGAGACTATAAAATCGATGCTATATTTAATGGACATTCACACAGTGAATATGCGAATACCAATTTAGGTATACCAGTAATTCAGTCTGGAAGTAGCGGAGAATATGTTGGACATGTTAGGTTAAACTTTACAAATAACATTTTAACTAGTAGTAGTGTTGAAAATATTGGGTTCTATGATACAGAACTACTAAGAACTCCAAATTCTACTGTATTAGAAATAATTGAATATTATAGATTAGAAACTGATGATTTATTTAACACACCTATTATTACGTCTGGAGAATACTCTTCACAAACTGATTTATCAATTTGGATAGCAAGAATGATGCGAGTATCAACCGGTGCAGATATCGGGTTCCATAATGGTGGAGGGACAAGAACTAGTATAAGTGATGACGACGTTATAAATTTATCCATGTTATACCAAGTTTGGCCATTTGATAATGTTGTTAAAACTGTATATTTAACTGGAGAAATAATAAAATCTCAAATGAATTACTTAATATATGATACTGAAATCGAAACCTTTGATAACGATACACTATATAAAGTAGCAACTAATGATTATACTTTTGATTCCACTAGCCAATTTTATAATGGTGAAGATCCTTTTAATACTGGAATTATACTAAGAGATTTAGCTGAGTCAGAACTTATTAAACAAAGTTTAGTATACGACTACTTCTACACAGATAATCCAATTATTACAACTGAAGAAGACTAAAAAAGAGCTATCCACATTAATAAAAGTGGATAGTTCTTTTTATTTAAGCAATTTCTTAACATCCTCAAAACTCATTGGTTTACTGTGTAAATATCCTTGATAATAATGCGCTCCAATTTCATTAATAAACTCTAATTGTTTTTCAGTTTCAATACCTTCTACAATAATCTCGATATTTAAAGATTTACTAATATCTTTAATTGTTAGAATTAACATCTTATCAAATTCGTTCTTATTATAATTTTGAATAAAATATCTGTCAATTTTTATTAAACTTAAAGGTAATCTAGTTATATAACTAAGCGATGAATACCCTATTCCAAAATCATCCATAGCAATCCTAATTCCAAGGTCTTTAAGTTTATTCAACAATATAATAGATTCATTAATATCTTTAAATCCATTTGTTTCAATAACTTCAATAATTAGGAGTTTTGGGTCTACATCATATTTATTAACTAAAAGCTTAAGGTATTCTACATATTCATTTGATAAAGTTAATGGAGAAATATTAAAGGAAATTGAGTACTCTTTTCCATATTCCTTTTTAAATCCTACACAATATTGGCATGCTTTTTCAGCAATATAATTGTCTAATTTTATGATATCTCCTTTTCTTTCATATGCCTTGATCATTTCCCCAGTATTAATTAACTTGCCTTCTTTGTCAAACAATCTAGATAAGGCTTCAAAGCCGATTATTTCATTAGTTCCTACGGTAATAACTGGTTGTAGATACACTTCAATATCATTCATAGAATACTCATATAATTTGTTTTCAAAATCTACTTCTCTTTGAAGATTATCCAAATACTTATCCTCAAAGAATCCAAATGAATTCTTTTGACCAGATTTAATATCATACATTACAATATCTGCTCTTTTAATTAAATCATCTATTGTATTCCCATGTTCAGGAAAACTTACAACACCAATGCTCATAGACACACTATAATTAGTACTGTCGATAATAATTGGTTTCTTAAAAATATCATAAACAGAATCAAGAAGTTTAATAGTTCTATCTTTTTTAGTAGTTTTGAATAGGAAAATAAATTCATCTCCACCCCATCTATATATTTTAATTTCTTCACTAGAAAGAAACTTAAATCTATTTGAAATATCTATTAAATATCTATCTCCTATAGTATGCCCCAAAATATCATTTAGATTTTTAAAATTATCCAGATCTCCAAAACCTAAATAAAACACTTCATTTTCTCTAATCGCAGATTTTATATCACTAATCAACAATCTTCTATTTGGTAGACCAGTAAGATTATCAAAATGAATTAATTCTTCTTGTGTTTTAAGTAGTATTTTATTTTTTCTATAAAATTTAGTCCCAATAAACAAGGCAAATATATATAGTAATGATGACATTAGTATAATAGCAATGTTTGTCGCAATTTGGAGTAGTTCATAATCTCTCGTAACCTCTACACCTAAATACCAATCAATATTATCTAAATCCATTTGTTTATAAAAATCTAAATTTTCACTATATTCTAAATCCCCAAATATCAAGTTGTTATCTTCGTCATAAATACCAAGTTCAACAACATTAGAACTAGATTCAACAAACATAGCATTAAGATTTTCATATTCAACCACCAAATTGATAATTGTAGAAAATTCACCATCTTCGTATAGCGGTTTTCTAAATACTAATCCGTTGCCACCTTGGATGAGTGTGAACGGTCCATTGATTACAATAACATCATTCTCAATTGCGTGTGCTACAGCTTCTCTAACGAAATCTCGATCATCATTAAGCAAATCTAATCCAGTAAGTGATGTATCAAATTCAGCAGCATAATAATATTGAATAATTGCGTCAGGAGCAATAGACAAACTAATGAAGCCTATATCGTCAAAGTCACTATTTTGAACAAACTCGGTGAATTTTTCTTCAGTTAAATTTTCAATCCCAACCGTTTCTGTAAATACTTCAATTCTATTAAGTTCATCAAAAATAGTTTGCAATACAAATTCATAATGGACGGTTGCTCTATTCGACTCTATATCAATAACTATTGATTTAGAATTGTCATTACTATATAAATACAATGTAACTGAAAACAACCACAAAATAGTACTAATAACTAGCACTAATGAAAATCCTTTGTTTTGTTTTATTCTATTAATTATATTCATTTATGCCACCTCCAGTTTTGACAACAATATTATCCTTTAGAATAATAAGAATAAAAATCCCAAACCTACACCTATAAAAGTACCTATCGCATATCCAATAGAACCAACTATCAATCCAGGTATTGTTAAAGAATCATTCTTGATTTGTCGAGTAATTGCCGGAACAAATGCAGGACCATACACGCCTGCAGTTAAAGTAACTATTGTACAGTCAACATCGATATCCATAAGTTTACTTATAATAATATGTAATACAAATACACCTAATGTAATAATTCCATATAATAATAGAATTTCACCAAATATATCTTCAAGTTTAGTGAAGTCAATTGATGATGCTAAAGCAAAAGAGAACATCAAAATAAAATATTGCCCTAGGGTGTTCATTCCTTTAGTTCTTCTAACTTTTTTATTAATTGAAAATGTAATCCCAAGTATTGTTACAGTTACCATCATTACAGGAACTAAGAAGTCATTCATTTTTCCATTTTCTGCACCGAACATTATCCAAATAGTAACCCCTAGTAATGCTCCAAAAACTGCAATTCCAAATGATAATAATAATCTAAATCCCAATTCTTTATTAAAACTAAATTTATCATTAGAGAGATCTTCATTGTTTAATATATTTGAATCTTCGTTAATATAAGTTGATTCAGACGATGGTTTTAGTATTTTTGATAGTAAGGGTTTGCTTAGCACTAATAAAAATAAATAAAATATCGCACCTATCAGCATATCTGAAATATTTGCTACTCCAATTGTAGTAGCATCTAAACTAAATATGTTCCCAATGGCGTTCAGATTTGGAGTGCCACCAGTATACAACCCTATTGCCATCCCTGACAATTCAGCTCCAAATCCTATCGTTTTACCATAGATAAAGAAAGTAATAGACGTAACGATTATCGCAGATAAAACTAAAGATGTAAAAGATTTTAAAACTGTTTTAGATAGTTTTTTTGCTTCAACCAAATTTGCACTGAATAGTAATAAAGGTATTGCAATACTAATTGCTAAGATACCACTAATTTCTCCAATATCAGTGTCTGGCATCAAGTTTAGATCAAACTCTCCCGCAATGAAAAGACCAACAGATAATAATATTCCGAATAAGTAAGCCGTACCAATAGTTCCTATCGTTTTTGTTATAATGAAATTATAATATTTGATAATCCAAATAGGAACTAAAAGTATTAATATTAACATAACAATATTAACAATCATTATTTAAACTCCTTCCCATAAATTCGGTATGTCTTGATTATTTCTCCACCAAACTTTTTGAAAGCATTAATTGGTTTTGGATTGTTTTCCATCATTGTTCCTGCCTCAAAATCGGTAATACCAAGCTCAATAAACTCATCAAAAAGGCTATTAAATATATGAGCAATAAGTCCTGTGTTTTGATATTCAGGTACGATGTATTGCATTGTGCCTCTTGCTTTTGTTATTTTTCTTTTTTCAATCATTATTTTAATAGGTCTTATTCTACCTTTTGTTTTTTTAAATACTTGATTGAAATCAGGAAGAACTAAACAAAATCCAATAGGTTTGTTTGTTATATTTTCTCGGGCAATTTTAATTAGTTTTGGGTTAATGAATAATTTCATTTGTCTCGCGGTTTCTGCGATAACTTCTATAGAAGGTGAATCTTGATAAACAATTTCATTCGTAGCAACTTTTAATATTTGATGAACATCATCCATATCTTTTTCTAAATTTTTCCAACTTAAACTATCAACTCTAACATCATGATTTCTTAAAAAATACTTTGATATAGTACTCAATCTTTTTTTAGATTTTTGATGAACATCAGCATTTAAACTAACAGTATCAATTGCTTTTAAATACCCATATTTTTCAAGTAATCCTCCATAATACTCGTAATTATATGATGTAAAAATAGTTGGAGCTATATCAAATCCACTTATTAGAACTCCTCGTCTAGTATCTGCGTCATATGGAGAAAAGGTTCCTTCTGAATAATCAATTTTTTGTAATTTCATATCATTTTCCATATAATTGAATAATTCATTTACTATATCTATTTCATTAATAGAATCGAAAAAAGAAAAATAACATATAGTCTTACTTTGTTTTTTGCTATATTCAAAAGTAAACAATAATCTTCCTTTTATTTCATTATCTTCAATACATAAAATTGCTTTGTATTTTTTTTCCTCTAGTACAATTTTCTTAAGTTCTTTTTTCAATGCACTAAATATTGGAAAAACATATTTATCATGTCCACTATACAAATCTTGAACGAAATACACGAAATCTTTAATGTCTTTTTTATTCTCTACTATTTTTATCATGATTATACCTCCAATTGAATAAAAAGATGATATATTTCCACTGAAAATATACGACTAATTTTATCATGATTATTGTTTTTTAACAAGATATTACCTCGTTCAATAATTAAAAATGACTATTATAACGTGCTATAATAGTCATTTTTAATTATGTTAAAGTAGCAATAAATTTATCAGCAATTTTTTTATCAAATTGAGTTCCACTGCAATCCCTAATTTCTTGAATTGCTTCATCTTTAGAAATCGCTTTACAATACTTTTTACCCGTTATCATTACATCATATGCGTCGCAAATAGATAAGATCTTTGCAAATAGAGGAATATCATCACTTTTCAAACCAAATGGATATCCTTTGCCATCTATTCTCTCATGATGATATAAAACACCTAAAGCAATTCTCTCTGATTCAACAATGTTTTTAACGATCTTGTACCCAGCTTCTGAATGGCCTTTAATTCTTGTATATTCCTCCCTAGAAAGTTTTTCCTTTTTAGAAAGAACATCTTCAGATATTGTTATCTTTCCGATATCATGTACTTTACATAATAATTTTATGTCCTCGTGATCACTAATTCTGCTGTATCCAAGTTGTTTTAAAGTGTCAACTGCATATTTTCCTAATCGATTGCTGTGATCTTTTGTTTCCTCAGTTTTAACATGTAAGGTTTCGAGTACAGCTTCCATTGTCTTAATTTTTCTTGAGTTTCTCCCAGTTAATTTTTTTCTATACATCAGATTCTCAGGATATGTAAATGCATCATTAAATGATTTTTGCGAATTCTTAATGGTTTTATACCCAATAGCAATACCCAACTGAATATCATTTATTTTCCATAATCATTTGACACAAAGTAGTCAATATATACACAAAGAGACTTCGTTATGAAGTCTCTTTATTTTTAGTTTAAATATCCACCATTACCATATCTTGCAACTTCTTCTCTTGTAATTTTATCTTTACACATTAATCTATGTAAAATCACATCAGCACTGCTTTTTTGTGCAAACAATACTCCAGCAGGAAACCCAACTATAGGAACATCATTATGATATGCGATTAAAGTCATAGATCCAGTTAATATAGGCATCCCATACGTTACTATTTCACTACCTGTATTGATAATAGCGTTTGGAGTAATATCTGATGGATCAACACTCATTCCACCAGTACAAATAATTAACTCAGCACCATTATCTAAATGCTCCATAATTGCTTTAGTAATTTCTTTCATTTCATCAGGAACTATCGTTTGTCCGATTAACTCAGCTCCATACATTTCTATTTTAGGAAGCATTACTTCCTTAAATTTATCTTTTATTCGTCCGTAATATACTTCGTTACCAGTAGTTACCATTCCAACTTTTTTAACTTTTAAAGGTAACATATTTATTACTTTTTCTTTTATTAAAGATTCCGCTTGTATAATTTTTTCTTCCCTTATCATTAGAGGAACAACTCTAGTGCCAGCAATAATATCCCCTTTTCTAAGAAACTTAAAATTAGGTTTAGTAGCTACAATAACTTCATCAATCATATTTAATTGATAAAGTGCTTCAGTATCCATTTTTACTATTCCATCAACCTTGCTAATTAAATTAATTTTTCCTTCTTTAACTTCTGAAATACCGATGTTTTTACCAACAAGTAGATTTTTCAATCTTTCAGCAGCATCATTCTCATGGATATATCCTTCTATGTCTTCCCATACATATAAAATATCTTTACCAATATCTAATAAATTTGGGATATCTTCTTCTCTAACAATATGTCCTTTTCTAAATAAAGGACCTTTAAACTCTCCTGGAACAATTTTAGTTACGTCATGACAAAGAACTTGCCCAACTGCATCGACAGTATTTATTGTTTTTAGTTTCATAAGTTACCTCTTCACATTTAAATGATTTAGGCTTCCGCCATTTTTTATCAATAATATTTCGGCCATAATGCTTAGGGCTATTTCAGCAGGATCATTCTTAGCTATATCAAGTCCAATTGGTGTATACAATCTCTCATTATCAACTACATTCAACCCATCTTTGGTTGCATCTTCCATCAAAGTACAAATCTTTCTTTTGCTTCCAATTAAACCAAGGTATTTATAATTTTTTCCAACTACTGTTTTTAAAGCTTGATAATCGCTAATATGTCCTTTAGTAGTTATAACTATATAACTATTTGTAACATCAATCATTTTTAATACTTCATTGTATTCACCATGAATCACTGTTGCTTTTGGGAATCTTTCCTCATTTGCAAACTCAAGTCTTTCATCTACAACAGTCACATTGAACCCAAGTTCTTGTGAGATATTATATAAGAAATTTCCAATATGTCCTCCCCCAATAATGATTAAGTTTTTATCATTCTTAAGTACATCGATAAATCCTTCCATAAGACCTCCACATATCATACCAATTTCACCTTGTTCATTTAGTTTATAACTAAAAGGTTTACTTGTATTTTCATTTAAACAGTTTAGTGCTTCTTTTATTACATTATATTCTACTTTTCCACCACCGCAAGTTCCTTCAATCTTTCCATCACCAAAAACAAGCATAGTATTCCCTATTCTACCAGGAGCACTACCTGTTGATTTAGTCACAGTAACATAAGCAACTTTAATGTTATCTTTAATGCTTTTATTCAATTTATCTATTATCATCTTATTCATATAAACAAATCCTTTGCATTTAATTTACTCTAGTCTATTATACAATAAAAAGCGCGTTTTTTACACTTTTATAAATAAGAAACAACGAATCTAAAGTTATATCAAAAGAGATGTTGATTCGAGAACAAAAACACCTCTATACTATAGTTATAGTACAAAGGTGTTATGATAGTACAACCAAATTTATATATAGTCTATTTGTTTATTGTTTCTAAATTTTTCATTAGATTACCTTTTTAAGTAACTATCTCTTCAATTTATTCAATTCTAAGTATCCTTTTCTGTTAATTCTTGAATTAGCATAAAAAACCACACAGAAATAAATAACGATAAATATATATCCTACCATAGATCCAAATTGTCTACCTAAGAAATAATTAATTCCTGCCCCTAAAAGCATTAAAGGTAATATCACTTTGAATAAAGTCCAGTTACTTTTTAAAGTAATTCCGTAAGTTATTTTCTTTTTCGGCTTAATCTCTATAATTTTTGGTTCAGAAACATAAAAATTAAGTCTAACTTGAATCTGATATTTCCCTGGTTCTAAATTGTATTTCTTTACTTGTTTGCTTTTTAGTTTATCTACCATTACTCCATTAATATACAAATAAATCATTTTAGTCTTTACAATTGTGGGGCTTTCAGTACTGATTATAAGCATGTGTAATACCTCCTTGAATGATAATTCACTTAATTTATAACTCATATGATACATTATGTAACACACTATGATTATATACCATATATTCATTGTAAGCAAAGATGCTTCGTTTTTTTACGATAATCATTGATTTCTCAGATGTGTACTGCCTTAACTATTTTAAAGAAAAAAGAGCCAACTTAATTGGCTCTAATTTATATAAAATTATTGATTAATACTATAAATCATCTGGATCCCAGTTACCTTCTGAGTAATCTGGTTTGATAATCCAAGAAGCTAAAATAGCGAAGATCGCTGTAGCCGCTACTGAAGAACCGAATAAGATATCTAATATATCATGTAATTCAATGAATTCAGTTTTTCCACCAAGTCCTAAACCAAGACCTAATGCAATTGATATGATAATCATATTTTTATCACTAAATCCTGCTTTAGCAAGCATTTTAATACCATTACCAATAATTATAGCGAATAAAGTTATTAATGCTCCACCTAATACTGCATCAGGAATAATTCTGAAGATAGCAGCAAATTTAGGAAGGAATGATAACAATGCTAAGAATGATACACCCACAAATACTACTGATTTATTAACTACTTTAGTGCTTGTAACGATACCAACATTTTGACCAAATGAAGTATTTGGCAATGCGTTGAACGCTGTAGAGAACATAGATCCGAAACCATCAGCTAATAATCCACCTGATATTTCATCTTCAGTTGCAATTCTACCTAAACCACCTAAAGCAACACCATTAGTATCTCCAATTGTTTCAACTGTAGTTGCAAAGTATACAGCTAAGAATGGAACAATCGCACCTAATTTGAACATATCGGCAAAATTAAAGTCTATAGCTTTTAGAGGAACTATATGCCATAGTGAAACCCAAGAAGAATCAGAAACTAAATCAAAGTTAGTAATTCCAATAATCAGTGCAAAAATAGTCCCAACAGTGATACCAACTAAGATAGCAGCATTTTTCCAAACACCTTTACCGTACACATTGAATGCAAGGGCAACAAATAATGTTATTGTAGCAGTTAAAATTGCTTCCCAAGTACCGCGTAATGGACCAAATCCACCAACGAAATAATTTCCACCAACATCAACAAGGTATAACCCTAATGCAATTAATAATGTACCCGTTACAATAGGAGTAAAGATACGTTTGATGTATCGATAAGTAAATCCTACGAAAACTTCTAAAAATGCTCCTATAAATGCAGCACCAATTACAGCAGGCATACCAAACTCAACAGCTGCATTTACTCCAACACCAACGAATGCAAATGATACACCCATAACAATTGGAAGTCCTGAACCAATTTGGTAAGAACCAATTTTTATTGGGTATAACTGAATCATTGTTACAATAGCTGAAGTGAACATTGCAGCTTGAATCATCATAGTTAAACCGTCTGAACTAAATGTGTCTGGATGATTACCTAATGCTACTCCCCCGATGATTAAGATTGGTGCTAAGTTACTGACAAACATTGCAAGTACATGTTGTAATCCTAATGGAAACGCAAATTTAAAAGGTACTTTACCTTCTAATTGTCTTGCATTTTCAAAATTAAAATCTGACATTCTAAAATCCTCCTTATTTTTTTTTGTATATCTAATTATATTGTACATTAATATAGATTCCTCTAAGATTTATGAACTAATATAATTTAAATAATCAGTTATACTCTTCTACATTCATAGATATGTGCTGGGACACTTATAAATATTGACACTTAATAAGTGTACTCTATTTCGAATGAGTTTTAGATGCATATAATTTCTTATTGGAGATGTACTTAATTAACCCTGGCACTACAAACTTTACCAATGAGAAATTATAAAAAAAGTACATATAGTTCTTCTTTTTTAACGCTAAATATTAAATGTTGCAATTTCTTTCGGAAGTTCTAAAGGTAATTAAATTTCCAAAGATAGTTCTTAATTGCACATTTAAAGATTTCTTTTTCATATCTCTTTTTCATTTTCCTTAATACTATAATAACAAATGACGAATTACAAGCGTTTTCATTTCTCAGTCCAATACATATGTATCATATAAATATATATTTTGAATATCAAATGAACAAATAAATCCCAAAAATACGCTTTATTAGACAGTTTGGCCATATACGAGTATTTTTTTATGTGTAACTCCTATTTAAAATCTTTCTATTTTATAAAAAAATGGACGCTTTTTTTATTCTATTAACTTTTTAAATGAAAAAGCTAGTAAAAAAGCTAATTACATTTAAGTAACTAGCTTTACATTTGTTATTTGATTATTATCTTTAGATATTTTTTTAAGAACTCTTCTTTTTCAATGGAATTCATAACATGATATTTCTTTTCATTAGGCAGTATTGCGTATCCTAACAAAATACCACCAATTGTTTTTGAATATGCATCAAAATCTAAGTTGATGTCATTTATCTCAAAATACTTTTTGATTGATTGGCTTACACTATTAAATATCACATATGTAAACCTCAAATTCGAAGGAAGATTTCCATTTAAACTTTCGGAGATTAACATTCTAACAACTTTAATGTTTTTCGAAATCACCATCAACCTATTATCAAGTAATTGGCTAAAGAAATCATGTGTGCTAATTTCTTCACTAAAGTCTAAAACAGCATTTATTCGATCTTCAGTTATGTTTCTTACACTCTGTTCAAATAAATTTTGTTTAGTTTTGAATTTACGGTAAAGTGTAACTTCAGCGACATTTGCCTTTGCAGCAATTTCTTTGGTAGTAGATCCTAAATATCCTTTTTTTACAAATACACTAATACTTGCTTTTAATATTTGATCTGTCTTATCTTTCACCAAATTCACCTCGATTACTAATTACTAGCTTTTTCTAATTTTTTCTTTTTGAATTTCTTCATTACTCTATCTTGTGTAGATAACACTGCTGGCATTACGATTATTGATGAAACTAATGCTAACGATATATTTACAAGTGTCATAACACCAAAGTTACTAATAATCTCAAAGTCAGATATTACTAGTGCACTAAATCCACCGATTGTAGTTAACGCTGAAGCAATAATAGGTTTCCCCATTTTGCTGATAGTTTCTAAAATAGCTTCATCATTATCTTCTGTTTTTTCTTTTTCTTCATAATAGCGTTCCATTATTAATATAGTAAACTCAGTACCAATACCTATTATTAATGCACCTAAAGTTGCAGTAAGGGGTGTATATTCTAATCCGAATATATACATGAATCCTCCACTCCATCCAACTATTAATGATATAGGTATTAATGGAATGATTGCTTTTAGTGGATTTCTATAGATTACTAATAGTCCTAAAAATACTAATAGCATTCCAACTAAAGTAATTAAATATCGACCTGTTGTAAGTGCAGTGATCATTTCAACATCAATTACTGCTTGTCCAGTTACTGTAACGTCCATATCTGTACCTGATGAATTTACATAAGCATTTAGTTCATCAATGAATGCTTCAGTATCTTCTGGTTCCAAATCAACTATTGAAACTATTATAACACCGGTTGTTTTATCTTCATTTACCAACATCTTGATTTGTTCATCTGGCAAATTAACAATTAGTTGGTCCACTAATTCAGGTGTTAATGGAGCTGGAGATAATAAGCTAAGCATTGTTGTTAAAGATTTTACTCCCAATACTTCTTCAGGAAACTCAGTTTGTAAATTATTTGTCATTTCTATTATCCAAGTAATGTTATCATCTGTAAAGATAGTATCCTCATCACTGAAAACAATAGATAAAGTTTCTGTTGTTCCTATAATTTCTCTTAATTCTTGAATATCTAACAACTCAGGAGTATCTTGAGGCATGAATGTTTCAATGTCAGTTTCAACACCTACATCTTGATCAAAATAGATCCCAATACCAGCCGTTAATGCTGCAAGAATAAGAACTACATATTTAAATTTAAGAGTATTAAAAGCAATTTTTTTCATTACACTTTCAAATTTATTATCCTTTTTTTGTACTTTATTTTTTTTGTTATTTTTTGTATCAAATATACTATCTCTTAAGAATAGTATTGGTAATAGTATCAATATAGCTGCAATTAAACTTACTACCATTCCAATTGTTAACATTTTACCAAAATCTTGAATCATTGGAACTGGTGAAGTATATAAACTTAGCAATCCAAGTGCTGTAGCAATTAACGCAGTTACAATAGCTGGAGCTAATTTTATAATTGTGCTTTTTATAGCTTGTCTAGATTTATCTTTATTATTCAATTTCAGCACCTCCTTCTAACTCTTCTGTGTAACGGTTTTGGAACTGAATCGAATAATCTATCCCCAGCCCAATTAAAACGGGGAATACGGCCATGGAAACCATTGTTATACCTATTCCTAACCATCCCATAATACCAATTGTAGCTATAACAGCAATAAGAATGATTACAAGTGGTAATAAACTCCATCTAACTTTGAAAACTATAAGTAATACTACAACCATAATTAGAGCTGAGAGCCCCATCATAATTTGCATACTTCCCATCATTTCATCTTTAATTGATTTATCTAACACTGGTTTACCAGAAACAAGTGTAGAATTTTCTAATCCCTGTGATTCTAGTGTTTCATTAATCGAATCAATAATGTTCCCAAGTATATCAGCATCAATTTCACCGTTTAGAACTACTAAGAACATCATGTTTGACTCGTCAACAATAAATGAGTTAAATACTCCTCTTACATCTCCGAACTCGTCATATATCATCATATCTAATGTCGATTGTTCAGTAGGAATTCCAGGCTCTAGTACATTAAAATTATTATAAATCATTGTCAAGTTAGTACTCATTGAGTTTAACCCATTAGTTATCTCAACTAATCCATTTGCTAAAGTTGTAAGTTGTCCAGTCATTTCAGTTTGGTCTGCGACCATACTAGTAAGACCTAATAATATATTTTGTAACCCGATCACAGTATTGTCTGCAACATCAGGTAAACTTTCTGAGTTGGTAGCCACTCCACTCATTTGATTAGCTAAAGAAATTAGTGCATCGTTCTCAGCTTGCAAATCTAAAACTTGTGCAGCTAATAAAGGATCAGTAGCTAAGTCATCAATTACTATTTGAATACTATCTGTAATTGTAAAGATTTGTGAGCTATAATTTGTAAATCCAGCTACTAATTGGGTAACACCAAGCCCTAAGTTCTCTTGGCCTGTAATCAACCCGTTTATCGCTGTATTTAATTGTAATATTTGTTCATCAATATCATCTGCGTTTGCACTTTCAAGTATCATTGTGCTCATGCCATTTAGATTTGTTGCAACATCTGATAGTCCAGTAGAAACAGATAATAATCCTGTTTCAAATTCTGTTGCTTGTTGCCCTGCAAATTCTTCAACTAATGCAACAGGACTACTAATTGTGAAAATTTCATCATAGTAAGACAAAACGTCTTCCAGTTCCTTCATATAAGCAATGTTTTCTACAGTAAATAGATTTTCTACATCCTCTGCTTGATACATAACTATAATTGGGTCACTACCAAATTCTGCTTGGTATTCAAAATTATCAATGTATTCTTGTGTGTCCTCTTGAATCAATGTATCATTCCCAGTATTCAGTTCAACTTGTGTCACTCCAGTAAGTAAACCAATAAATACTAAGAATCCAACCAATAGAATTTTCATTGGTCTTTTCATTATAAAACTCGCTAATTTATTCAACATATTTTTTTCCTCCTTATGTATGTTAGTGATAACTTACTTTACTATATTCTTATTTGCTAATTATGTCAAGAAATATGTATAATAAAAATAAAAAAAATTTATAATCAATGCTTCCAATATTTTTTTTTGTAAATAATCCAACAAAAATACATAGTTATTTGTTATATTATATATATAAGGTAGAATACATATATTGTTTTCACATGAATTGGAGGGGACTTATGAAGAAATTATTTTTGATGTTTATAAATGTTACAGTACTTTTAGCAGTTGGATTATTTATTTACAACTCATATTTAAATGAATTAAACAGCAAACTAACTCTTGATTGCAGTTATAACTACACTGCTTTTAGCAATGTGATGTCAGTAACTTGTAATGTCGAAGATGAAGATCTAATAATTTCTGATGAACATCCTTTAACATTCTCGCTGAAAAACTCAAGTGGAATAGAAATATTTGTTGAACAGCTTGAAAATGGTTCAAACATGATAGAATTTGACTCTTTGGATTATAATTCGATATTCGCAGTCTCAGTTACAGGATATGATTTCATAGCAGAACAATTCATTCAAACAATTTTTGAGGAATTCCAGTTCTCTACAGTTAGAGAATCCATCGTGGTCCCTACTTGGACATTCACGGAAATTCTACTTTTAGATACTGAATATCATTTCTCTATTGATATACTTGATTTAGAAAATCGTATAGAATCAATTGATGTAATTCTTTATAATAGTTCAGATGAGGAAATATTAGCTCAAAATTTTACAGATAATGATACATTAGACCTTACTTTAAATGAGTTGGAAACAGAAAGTGTATATTATATAGGTATAAATATCAATTATGTAATTAATGATTACAATGAATTAGAGACCATCTTTATTTATAAAGAATTTACAACTCTAAACCTAGTTTTAGAACCCGTCGCAGAAATTACTAATGTTATAAATAATAATGTTACCCTAACGTTTGATTTAACAACTGATGATAAAGGCGCATCTAATGTTGTCTACCAAGTAGAGTTAATTGATCTCCTAGGCAATATCTTATATTCTGAAATAAAAACTGAATCAAATATCTCAATTGATGTTGTCGGAATATCAGGAAATTATTTTATAAGTGTTAAAGCATCATATTTGTATATGTTAACCAACTACGAGGACATTGAATTAGACACATTTAATGTATATGAAAGTGCTTTATCAAACTTCTTTCTAATTCCTACTTTAAATGTCGTTAATACTGATTTGCCACTGACCAATTATAATGATTATGACGATTATGTATATACTTATTTTAATCAGGGTATTACTGATTTCACGATATATTGTGAAGGCCCGGTAGATTGTACTGAGTTAGTTAACAATGATTTATACTCTGAGACACCACTTGAAGTTACAGATTTTATTCATGCATATTTTGATGTAAGTTTAATTGGCTATGTATTTAGTGAAACTGAGTTGACTTTTTCAGTTTCAGTTGAATATTCAGCAAATGACATAATAGAATTAGAACAAATAATTAACACGATTCTAAATGATATTATCACTGCTAGCATGTCAGAATATGATAAGATTCTAGCAGTTCATGATTATGTAATAAATAATGCAAACTATGATTCTACTTGTTCTGGAGATATTGAATTATGTGATAATGATCATACAGCCATAGGAATCTTTATTGATGAACTAGCTGTGTGTGAAGGGTATGCTCATGCCATTGACATAATGTTGAGAGCATTAGATATACCAACATTTAAGATTAGTTCATCAACTCATCAATGGAATGTAGTATTATATGATGGTACTTGGTATCATCTAGATGCTACTTGGGATGATCCAGTTGTGAATAGAGGTCCGGCGCAATTACTTCATGATTATTTCTTAGTTACGACAGAAGAATTAAATTTATTAGATGAAACAGATGCCCACACTTATTCAACAAAACTAATTAGTTTTTTAGACTAACAATATCAAAAAGGACAATTTGGATTGTCCTTTTTTATTGCAATATTTTTTATTTAAAATAGTTTTTTTATGACTATATTGGAAACGCATTTTGAAGAATTTTAAATTAGTAGTATAATTAGTTTTAAATAGAGGTGAATAATATATGGAGATTATTATTTATATTATTGGAGGTGTTATTGCTGGGATAGCCACTGGTCTTGTTGGACTAAGCGCTGCTACAATAATTGCACCCTTATTTGCTACAATGTTGGGTATGGATCCCTACATTGCAATTGGAATTGCATTAACAAGCGATGTTTTCGCATCTGCTACCAGTGCTTCTAATTATATTAATAATAAGAACATTGATTTAAAGAGTGCTTCTGGATTAGCTATTAGCGTTGTTATATTTACAATATTGGCAAGTTACTTATCCTATTCAACTAACCCAAAGATTTTAAATACATCAATTAATATATTTGTTTTTATACTTGGAATTAGATTTTTAGTTTATCCTGTAAGAAGTAAAATTCATTCAAAAGTTACAATGAATAAAAAACTATATGTTGAAACTATTATATGGGGAGCGATTATTGGTTACATGAGTGGACACTTTGGAGCTGGAGGAGGTCTTAGTTTACTTGCATTACTAACAATGAGACTAGGATATAATCTTAAAAAAGGTGTTGGAACAAGTGTATTCATCATGATTTTCATCTCAATGGTAGGAGCTATAGTTCACATAATAATAGGTGGTACATTTATCATTCCACTTATTGTTACAAGTATTTCAGCTTTCATTGGTGCTAACATTTCAAGTAGATACGCAAATAAAATTAACGAAGTTAAACTAAATAAAGTAATTGGTATATTTCTATTAATCTATGGTATTTCTTTGATAATTGTATATTTTTGGTAAAAAAAAGCTGAGGTTTGGTGCATTGTGTTGTTATTTATTATAATAGTCACTACTCACCGAGTCTAGAATATCAGTTATACCTGGATCACTTTGAAAATTCCTATAAGTGATCTTTTTGTTAACCTTTTTTACTTTGTCGAATAAATCCTCAATCATTGTGTTTCTACTATCAATGATCTGACGATTATTATTGTATCTTTTCTTTGGTGTATGATTGTATCTATATACAAAAAAATTCATATAGTGTTGTAGATTTTTAAGTCTGTAACCTGCATGTTTAAATAAATATCTTTTGATATTACTGTGT
>Ga0307989_1000675_pt1 | contig 21033 bp, 15 predicted proteins | sample EllFjometagen185_FD_203164 | JGI IMG/M metagenome (GOLD analysis project Ga0307989, IMG submission 203164) | Marine microbial communities from Ellis Fjord, Antarctic Ocean - #185 | ecosystem: Environmental > Aquatic > Marine > Unclassified | place: Southern Ocean | collected 2014-10-08
CACCTGTTTTTACTTTTAAAGTATCAGAAAAAGTTCCATCAGCTTTCACTTCAATTTTTTTCTTGAACCCTCTACCTAGTACCATTAAAGAATCAGAATTTTGATTTTCAATTTTACCATTTAAAGTCACATAATCTTTAGGTGCTTCAGTTTTACAGGATAAAACCAATAATGCTGCACTTAATACTACTACTAATTTTTTCATTAATTTTATTTATTAAAGTTTGATATTCCTTGTTTTAACCAAGCATGGTATTCATCAACATCTGGAGTATATGCTGCTGGTTCATTTAAGTTTTCTTCATTATGATTCATTAACACGTAAAATGGTTGCGCATTTGCTCCAAATTTTATTGTTTGAAATTCACTCCATTTTTGTCCAATATACTTCAATTTTTTTTCGGGATGAAGCTTAGAATCCATTTCTTCACCTGCTGGAAGTTTCCTCTTATCATCAACATATAAAGATATTAAAACAACGTCGTTTTTGAGTATTGGCAGAATTTTATCCTTTGCCCAAACATTTTGTTCCATTTTTCTACAGTTTACGCAAGCGTGACCAGTAAAATCGAGCATTACCGGTTTATTTACTTTTTTAGCATATGCCAATCCTTTATCATAATCATTAAAAGCCAAAATATTATGAGGTGCCATCATATGCGCTCCATCAGGAATTTCGGAATGATTGGCACTATTTTCTGCTCCGCCACCAAGCTTGGTAAATCCTACCCCGTAAGGAGATTCCGCATAATGCTGTGCTGGTGGAAATGCACTTATTAAATTTAAAGGTGCTCCCCATAAACCAGGGATCATATAAATGGTAAAAGCCATAGTAACTAATCCTAAACTTAATCTTCCTACTGAAATATGCTCTAAAGGAGAATCATGTGGTAATTGAATTTTACCAAATAAATAAAATGCCAATGCTCCAAATATTGTAATCCAAATTGCCAAGAAAACTTCGCGCTCTAACCAATGTAATTGTAATACTAAATCGGCATTTGATAAGAATTTAAATGCCAATGCTAATTCTAAAAACCCTAGAACAACTTTTACGGTATTTAACCAACCTCCTGATTTTGGTAACGAATTTAACCAACCTGGGAATGCTGCAAATAATGCAAATGGAATTGCCAACGCTAATGAAAACCCTAACATTCCAACTACTGGCCCTATTTGACTTCCTCCTGCAGCTGCTTCAACTAATAAAGTACCTACAATTGGACCCGTGCAAGAAAATGAAACAATAGCCAAAGCTAGTGCCATAAAAAATATCCCAATAATTCCTCCTCTATCTGCTTGAGCATCTACTTTTGTTCCCCAAGAGCTTGGTAATACTATTTCAAAAGCACCTAAAAATGAGATTGCAAAAATGACCAATAACAAAAAGAATATGATGTTAAACCATACGTTTGTTGAAAGAGCATTTAAAGCGTCAGCTCCAAAAATTGCACTTACCAAAATCCCTAACAAAACATAAATAATTACTATTGAAGCACCATAAATAATGGCATTTTTAATTCCAGCCGCTTTACTTTTACTTTGCTTGGTAAAAAAACTTACCGTCATTGGTATCATTGGAAACACACAAGGTGTTAATAATGCTGCAAAACCAGAAAAGAAAGCTATTATAAAAATGGTTAATAAACTTTTATCAGAAGATTTATTCTTTTTTTTGGTCTCAATTTCTTTAACTACTTCTTTTGTCGCTGGTTTATTAAAATCAATAGTTTCAGGTTTTTTTTCTGAAATTTGAAAGTTTAAATCAACAAATGTTGGAGGTAAACAACTTTCATCATCACACACCATAAATTCTAATTCACCCACAATAGTTGACGCTTTTTCAGAAAGTATTTTAACGCGTTGCTGAAATGTTGCTTTCTCTTCGAAATATTTAATTTCCATTTGAAAAACAGCATCAAAAACAGTATGGCCTTCCTCTTCTACTGTGCTTCCTACTAATTCAAAATTATCATTTTTTTCAAAAGTAAACGATGTTGCAATTGGACCATTTTCAGGAACATTTTGAGAATACACATGCCAACCATCTTCAATAGTGGCTGTTATTATTAAATCGTATTCTGAGTCTGATATTTTCTCAACAGATGTTGACCATTTTACTGGGTCATAAATTTGTGAAAAACTTGAGACACTTAAAATTAATAAGGATAGAAGTAAAACTATTTTTTTCATATAAAAAGCTTGTTTCTTTTATTATAATTTGTCAAAAATAAACAATATTAGTTACTATGTCGTTTTGTTAGCACTTTTCCCTTAATTGAAATTGTTAAACTTTTCTTAATGTATTCTATTGAAGGCTCCGTTTTTGATAAGATTTCTTTGAAAGAATGTTTTCCCCTTACCAAAAAGAGGGAAAAACCATAAACATTTTGCAATTATTCTAAATAAATTAAATATTGTTTTTAGTACTGAAAATTTATTATATTTTTGAATGTGCTATAAGGATAAATAAATCAGCCCTAAAAATAATCTTAAGCAACAAAACAATAGATATCCAAGTGATATTCAAGGTTTGTTTGAGCGCTTAGGAATTGAGTAAAACATACCTTTTTAATTCTTATCCCATTAATATTTTTAAAATTATACTGTTGTATATTTAATTTATAAAAAAAAGGCTACCTGAAGAGGTAGCCTTTTTTTACTACTTATACGTAGTAGAAAATTAATTCAAATTAATTCTGATCTGCTTCTGTAATGTTTGGATTGGCATCAATTTCTGCTTGAGGAAGTTTCCATACCCATGCGTCATTAATTGATGGTTTAGCCTGTATAAAACCATTTTGATATAAAATCGCAGAAGCTCCCGAATTTGTTAAGTCAATTCCTTCATCCCAACGGATATGATCTGTCCAACTAAACCCTTCTCCATAAAGTTCAACGTAACGTTGAAGTTTAATTTGATCCATAAGTGCGTCTTGAGTATTATAGATAGTTTCATCAAATGCACTATCTCTGGCATCACCAATTGTTGCAAGAGCAGCTTGAGCTCCAGAAATATCATTTAACATTGCTTTTGCTTCAGCTTCTATTAAATACATTTCAGAAGAACGCATATAAATTACATCATCAGGATCAATAGATCCAGGATTTTTATTTAAAAATTTCACATGCATATATGGATGTGTATTATGACGAGTACTCATTCCATAAGTACCAATTACATCTTCCCAAGCATCCCGAAAATCATCACTATTGTCATAATTTGGATCAGTACTAAAGCTACCTCCTAGTCCGTTAGAAGCAGAAGAGTTTGTATTTGGAGCCAACGGCAAAAACGCCTTGCTTCTGTAATCAGTAGCTGGAATTTGATCGTATTTCTCGCTATTAACTAGTTTTGGATTACTTCTATTTTGACTACCATTAAAAGTAGGGCTAATTAAATAAAAATATGAACGGTAATAAGTAGTTTCAGAATCAATAACACGTCCTCCCCAAATAACTTCAGAAAGATCATAAGTATTAAACCCAGATAACCAAGCTGATTCGTCTAATAATGGAAAACCACTACGTGCCGCAGCTGCTGCAGAAGCTGCTGTACTCCAATCTCCTTTAGCTAATGCAGTTCTAGCTTTAATTCCATAAGCAGCATTAAGGGATAAGTGAGATTTATTATCAGGAGCAGATGCATTTTCAAAATAAGCAATTGCCTGATCAACATCAATTTCAATTTGGTTATATATTTCCTCAACTGTTGATCTAGGCTCACTTGTGTAAGGAGCTTCAGATGCAAAAAGTAATGGTACACCTGGATCAGTTGAAGGATTTCCAATCAAATATCCTTTACTATATACACTAATTAATTGAAGGTATGACCAAGCTCTATAAGCATGTGCTTGTCCAAGAATATTACTCAAATCAGCATCAATGGTTAAACCATCTTGTTGTACTTTATTGATAATAGCATTTGAACTTGCAATGAAGTGATAACGTTGATACCATAATTGTTCAACAGTTGTAGAAGTTGCACTAGTATGGGTAGTCCAATTTAATTCAGCTGTCATCCAACCATTTCCAGGAGATGAATGAATTAAATCTCCAGTTAGTACGTCCATTAAAGGTATAAAGTATTGTTGACCTGCTCTACTGCTTGAGCCTCCAGGTAATGGTGACTGAGCATACATTTGTCTATGAAGCCCGTTTATTACAAGTTTCATGTTTCCAGGAGTAGATAAAGCATCTGCTGCTGAAATCGCATCTGTTGGTGTCGTCTCAAGAAAATCTTCAGAACAACCTGTTATTGTAACCGTTAAAATTAGCAATAACAATATTTTTAATTTATGTAACATAATTTTCAAATTTGTTTTTAATTATTAATTTATTAAAAAGAAACATTTAGACCAAATGATATAACTTTAGAAGGGTTATAATCATTACCTGAAGGTGTTCCTGATAAATTATATTGTGAATCTAATCCAGTTCTGCTACTTTTTATATAAAGGTTTTCTCCAGCTACAAAAAGACGTAAATTTTCAACTCCAATTTTTTCAGAGATGTCATTATTAAATGTATATGATAAATTCACATTTCTTAAAGCTACATAAGAAGCATCTGTTAAGAATCTAGTAGATTGTCCCACTGTTTGATTTGGTTCTCCATTTTCTAATCGAGGAACATCTGTAATATCACCTGGAGCTCTCCAAGCATTTAGAGCATCAATATGAAGAGATTCACCATATTCACCCTCATGCATCATGCTAGAATAACCATAATCTAATATTTCACCACCCAATGAGTACGTTACCATAAAATTAAGAGATATTCCTTTGTAACTTAATGTGTTACCAATAGATCCAATTACATCAGGAATTGAATTGTCTTCTGCATAAGCTCTACCAGCATCTTGATAATCATGAGTTGTAGCTTGAGTTCCATCTGCATTAAGAACTGCAATTCGCTCTCCAGTAGTAGCATCATCTTCAAACATGTAATATAAGGCATCACCATTGCTTGGATCAACTCCAGCAGAGTGATATATATAGTAATCATATCTTGAACGACCAACATCCCAACGCTTAGATCCTGTTACAAATGGGTCAGGAAGTTCAGTAATTTCGTTTCTAAATGTAGATGCTTGAACTGTCATATCCCATTTAAAATCATTAGTTTTAATTAAATGACCTGTTAATCCAAGTTCAAATCCTTCATTGAACATAGTACCAATATTCTCTGGTTTTTGATTTAAACCATTTGATAATGCTATAGGAAGGTTATAAAGTAAGTCAGAAGAATTTTTCTTGTAGTACTCAAATGATCCATCAATTAAATTATCAAATAATGCGAATTCTAAAGCAACATCCCAGCTATCAACTGACTCCCAAGTTAATCCATTATTCCCTAAATCTGACCAGAATAATCCTGGATCTCCGGCATTTGGAATGATAGAGTAACGAGGTTGAGAAATATAAAAATCTAAAAGATTATCGTTTCCAACTTCACCATATGAAGCACGTAATTTCAAACGATCAACAAATGATACATTCTCCATAAAATCTTCTTGGTCAATTAACCACGATGCACCAACAGAGTAAAAATTACCCCAACGTACATCTGTATCAAAAACAGAAGTGCCATCACGTCTAGCAGATGCACTTATGAAATATTTTTGATCATAATTATAATTTAATCTTCCGAAGTATCCCTCCGTTCTTTTGTCTGAAGTATATCCTCCTAAACTTGATATTACAGAAAAATTGTCAAACTCATAGATTCCTTCAGCTGTTTGAGTATTAGCTAAAGCGCTATTTTCTGAATAGTTTCTATCAAAACTTTCATGTCCAAGTGTTAAGTCAAAATTATGAACATCATTTAATGATTTATTATAGGTTAAAATCTGATTGAAGTTTTCTGTTGTTCTTCTAGATCTTTCTTCACCATAACGCCCTGTTGGTGCACCATCACCTACAACATCGTTTTCATAACTTTTATTTATGAAGTCCTGAACATCTTGACCATAATTAACTTTAGCTGTTAATCCTTCCATTAATTTGAATTCAGCAAAATATCTGAATCCAAAACTATTTCTTTTATTAACTTCTTCGTTAAAAATAGCTTCAGCTATTGCATGACGTCCAAGATTATTTGGTCTTGATTGAATTCCAAATTCAGGATATCCTTCTCCGTAATCATATCTTCTATTTCCAGCCTCATCAAGATCAAATTCTCCATCTGAATTTACAACATAAACTGGATAGATTGGACCCATGTTTTTTGCAAAACCGAAAGGATTTACAATACTAGATGAACCAGCACCTGTTGGTCCGTGTGAGTCTGTAAGTGATAAGTTTATACTACCACCTAAAGTTAACCAATCTCTAGCGTCAAAACTTGCATTTAAACGAGATGTTAAACGATCATAGTTACTTTCAATAACGTATCCATCTTCTGTAAGATAAGATGCAGAGAAAAATACTTGACTATTTTCACCACCACCAGAAACATTTATGGAATGATTTTTCCTGCTTCCAACTCTTTCTAAAGCGTCATACCAATCTAAACCTTTGTAGATTACTTGAGCATTTGGATTTAATTTACCATCTGTTCCAACAATCTGATCATTTGCTACGTTAAAAGGATTGTATCCTAAACGATTAAAAATTGAAGCAGAAGCCTCTACATTATCGCCACCAATAGAATTTTTGTAAGATTCCCACATCAATTCATAATATTGACCAGGTCCAATAGCGTCATATCTATCAATTGCTTTAGAAATCACACCGTATTGAGTAGATACATTAACTCTAATTGGACCTCCTTTTTTTCCTTTCTTTGTAGTTATTATAACTACTCCATTGGCAGCACGAGAACCATATAATGCTGTTGACGAAGCATCTTTTAAAATGGTCATAGATTCAATATCATCTTGATTTAAACTAGATAAAGACCCTTCGAATTGAACACCGTCAACAACGAATAAAGGATCTGAAGAACCGTTTAAAGTACCAACCCCTCTAATAATAATTCCAGGAGAAGAACCCGGTTGTCCTGACGCAGATGTTATTTGAACACCTGTAGCTGTTCCTTCAATTGCAGCAATTGGAGATGTAACAGCTCTCAAAGCAAGATCTTTAGCACCAACAACGTCGGCAGATCCTGTAAATGCTGATTTTGTTGAAGTACCGTATGCTGTTATCACAACTTCTTCTAGCAAGTTTGCATCTTCTTGCATTATAACATTTAATGTATTACTTGTTCCAACGGTAACATCCTTAGATATCATTCCCATATATGAGAATGATAGCACATCACCTGTACTAGCTGAAATGGTGAATTTACCATCAAAATCAGTTTGAGTTCCATTGTTTGTCCCTTTAACAAGTACAGTTACACCTGGCAATGGACCACTTCCTTCCGTTACAGTACCTGAAATTGTTTTTTCTTGTGCAAAGGAAAATTGCACCACTAACGCTAATAAAAGCGTTAAAATTCTATTAAACTTTGTTTTCATTGTATAATTATTTGAATTAATTAATTGAATTAATTGTTTAAATTAATTGTTTGCTAAAATAGCTCAATATATTGCATTAAATTTATGACAATTATCATAAATATTTAATTAATCTCAAAACGTTAACATTTAATTGCGGTTTTTTTAACATATAATTAATCAACACTAGGTAAAACTGATAATATCATAATTATTATATATGTTCTTCAAAAGAAAGTAGGCTCTTTTTTATGTTTTTTTATAGATAAAATACATTAAGTAAAACAGTAACTTTATATTTATTAAAAATAATAGCCACTTATTAAAATAAAAAGCTGAAAACTATGATGTTTTCAGCTTCTTACTTGTACCTCGAGCGGGTACTTTTATATACATATAACCGGTTGTGCATTTTGATAAAATTTCGTCAGTTCCTTTAGATTAGCAAACAGTTAAAAATATTTGACAATGAAATGAAATTACGTTATAATTTGAAATTAACCCCAGACGAAAAAAAGTTCACCAGGAAGTAAAAATTTAAACACAGGTTATTTACTTAGTTTTTAAGCCAACCATAAATTAATTGGGGGGAGGTAATTACGAAACAGAGTTTGGTTGTAATAATATAAATGGGTAAAATGGTAACTTTTCCACAGCGTTAAAAATAAAGTATTAAATCTATAAATTAAGTTTATAAAAAGCACCCTAGAATATAAAGGTTACTTAGGTAGTGTATAATTTAGTAATGAAGATGATTGGACCTACAACAAAAAAGTGGATATTTAGTTGCGAGATCATGTTGCTATATTTTGATTATAGCTTATAATTTTCAGTAAAAAAGTTTAAATACTCTGGTAGTATTGTTACCATATAATATGGTAAATTCATTAATAAATACTCCTTACCACCTGGCGTACTTTGCTGTTCAATTTTAAATACGCCTGCATATATTCGTATTGCATAAGGGTGATTTGTCCGTTCTATAAATTGATGTAATGATTTCAAGGTTCCTTCACTTCCCGATTTAATTTCAATAGGAATTATTTTTCCTTGATGCTGAATAACTAAATCTACTTCAGATGATGACTGGGCTTTTTCTCTCACCCAAAAATTTGGTTTTGAACTACTAAATATATTTAATGATTGTAATTCTTGAGTAACCAAATGAGGTATTATAGCTCCTTTGTATGAATTACTTAAATCTGATAACCCTAATAATTCGGCTTGAATACCTAGTGTATGATTTACAATTCCTGTATCTAAAAATTGTAATCTAGGTGATTTTTTAAAATCGGGAATAATTGGAACTTCAACTTGAGTTGTTGGATAAATGAGTTGAATAATTTTAGCTGCGTCTAAATTTCGCATAGCTTCACTTACCTCTCGTGAACGGTAATTTGAATTTCCGAAATTTTGAAATTTAATACGTTGGTCTACATATAAATGTGCTGTTGCCATTACATGTTTTATAACATTTCTTTCAGTATTATTAGTCGTGTATTTCTCAACATCATTTTTATATGTTTCCCAAATACTTTCATATACTCTTGGCAAATCACTTATGCTCTGTGTGTTTAAATATGATTTAACAACTTCTGGCATTCCACCAATAATTGCATATTGATTAAAAAGCTTAAGTAAAATTGGATGGGCCACAGGTTTTATAGGCACTTGTTCTAAATGTTCTAAAACAATACTATTACCTGCTGCTTTTAAATATTCTTTAAAATTCAATGGGTATAGATATCTAAATTCAACTCTTCCTACTGGAAAACTATCTACTTTATGTATGGCAAATTCTAACAATGAACCTGCGGCTATTACGTGTAACTTAGGAATTTCTTCATAAAAATAACGCAGTAACTGTATTGCCTTCGGCGATTCTTGAATTTCATCTATAAACAACAAAGTGCTTCCAATTTCATTACTTGCAATATTGTTAGTTAGAAATAAACTATCAACTATTGTTTTAACATCCGTATACAATTCGAAAAATTGTAAATGATCCGATTTTTCTAGATTTAATAAAATACGATGCCTGTATGATTTGGAAAATTCGTTGATTAAGGTCGTTTTTCCAACCTGACGCGCACCTCTTAAAATTAAAGGTTTTCGGTTACTTGATTCTTTCCAATCTGTTAAGCTATTTGATATGTGGCGATAAAAATTCACTAGATATTATTTAATTTCTATAGCAAATATAGTAATTTGTAACAAAATAAGGGTTGTTTTTAATATTATTTGCAACAAAGTAAGGGTTGTTTTCAATGTTATTTGTAACAAAGTAAGGGTTAAAAACTATTTAACTTGGAATAAAAAGGCAAACAAAAATTAAAAGGAAAAAACTAAAAACTATTTTTGTAATAAACAGCTGTTTTACTGTGTTTCGCCTTTATTTTCAGTAACAAAAGAAGTGCTAAAAAAGGGTAAAACAAAGGTTCTTTAGGCTTTGAAAATAATATTCACTAGCTCCAAGTTCATCATTTTCCATTGACATATATAAATCATTGGCTGGATGGCTAAATTCTGCAACAAAATATATTGGATAAGACTCTTCTGGTTTGTAATAGCAAAAAGATCCAACATTCCGCACGCCCTCAATTTCAGTAGGCGAAATCACTTTAACCATCGCGCCTTGCTCATTGGCTAATCCTAATCCTAAATTGATTAATATAGGGTAAACAGTGTTTTAGGAGTACTAATATTAAGTTCCTTTTGATTTGAGTTAATAGGAAACCTTTAAGGAGGGTTAGCATAACTTCTAATTCTCCTTTTTTTTAACAACTATAAATCTTACCTTGAAATTTTAATTAATCATAAAATAGTTATATGAATTTAAAACAATTTTTTTTCGCATTATTTTTTATCTCTTTACTTTTATTCGCTAACAAAGCCAATTCACAAGATTGGAATACTTTTGCAAATACCAGCTATTTCGCAAAAGCCAACCTAGAACTTGAATTGCATACAAAAAATAACAACCGTGTTGTTTTTATGGGAAACTCAATTACAGAAGGTTGGGTTCGGTTACGTCCAGAATTTTTTAAAGGGAGAGATTATATTAATAGAGGTATTGGAGGGCAAACGACACCGCAAATGCTTTTACGCTTTAGACCCGATGTTATTGATTTAAAACCAAAAGTTGTTGTTATTCTTGCAGGCACCAATGACATTGCAGGAAATACAGGATGGACTTCTCTTGAAACAATTATTGGGAATATTAAATCGATGGCAGAACTTGCAAATTCTAATGGCATTAAAGTGGTCATTTCTTCTATTTTACCTGCAATAGAGTACTTATGGAAACCAGGTTTAGAACCCTCTCCAAAAATCATCTCAATTAACAAAACTCTTAAAGAATATGCAAAAGAGAATAACTTTATCTATTTGGATTATTTTTCGTCTATGGTTGATGACAAAGGAGGCTTAAAGGTTCCTGAATACACTGCAGCGAATGACCTTGTTCACCCTAACAAGGCTGGTTATGCTGTTATGGAAATACTAGTAGAACAGGCAATTGAGAAAGCATTAACAAACTAATTTAGACAATGAAAAAACAATATATTTTCTATCTGTTAGTTCTAGCAATTAGCCTTCAATTTGTTTCATGTAAAAAAGGAAAAGATCTTCAAACAAACGAGCTCCCTCGTATTGCTATTGCAGGATTAGCTATAGAGTCAAGTACATTTTCGCCAGCACTTACTCATGAAGAAGCTTTTCATTCTAAAACAGGCAATGCTATTTTCTCGGACTATCCATTCTTATCTACTGATTCACTAAATCGGGAGCGAGCAAACTGGATACCAATATTAAGAGGTCATGCGTTACCTGGAGGTATTGTTACAAAAGAAGCATACGAATCATTAGTATCGAAAACATTGGATTCGCTTAAAAAACATGGCCCATATGACGGTCTTTTTTTTGATATACATGGCGCTATGAGTGTTGTTGGGCTTGATGATCCTGAAGGTGATTTTATCATTAGAATCCGTGAGGTTGTTGGTAAAGAAACAATTATTTCAACCTGTATGGATTTGCATGGTAATGTTTCATGGCGACTAGCACAAAACACAGACTTGATTACGTGTTATCGAATGGCACCACATGAAGATGCAATAGAATCTAAAAAACGTGCTGTAGAGAATCTTTTATCCAGAATAGAAAGTGGCAAAGGGAAACCTGCATATAAAGCTTGGATTCCTGTACCTATACTATTACCAGGAGAAAAGACAAGCACAAGAATAGAACCCGGAAAGAGTTTATATGCCAAAATTGCACCAGCTACCATTCAAAAAGGAGTTATTGATGCTGCCATTTGGATAGGATATGCATGGGCAGACGAACCACGAAACCATGCTGTAGTGATGGTAACTGGAGATGATAAGGAGCAAGTTGTCGATGTTGCCGAAAATCTGGCCAACAGCTTTTGGGAAGCAAGGTCAGAATTTGAGTTTGTTGCCCCAGTAGGTCATCTAGATGACATTCTTGATAAGGCAATAGTTAGCGACAAACATCCATTTATGATTAGTGATATGGGAGATAATCCTACTGCTGGTGGCGCAGGTGATGTTACTTGGACTTTAAAAGAAATATTAGCACGTCCCGAGTTTAAATCAGAAAATGGACCTTCTCTTATTTATGCTTCAATACCAGGTCCAGAATTGGTGAAAAAAGCTATTGATGTAGGTGTTGGAGGTAAAGTTGATGCTTACGTGGGTGCAGCAATTGACGCTCGCTTTTCTCCACCGATACGCTTATCGGGAACTGTAGAAGCTATAGAGCACGGTGATATTCATGCTGAAACTGAAGTGGTAGTGAAAATTGGAAGTGCCTACATTATTGTGACAAATAAGCGCAAACCTTATCACAAGGAAGCTGATTTTACTAGATTGGGTCTTAATCCTCGTAAAACTGATATTGTAGTTGTAAAAATTGGTTATTTAGTGCCAGAGCTTTATGACATGAAAGCAGACTGGATCATGGCGCTAACACCTGGTGGCGTTGACCAGGACTTGCAGCGTCTTAATCATAAAAGAATTATTAGACCAATGTTTCCTCTCGATAAAGATATGAAAAAGCCTAACCTTAAAGCTAAATTAGTACCGTCATCTAATGACTAATAAGCTGAACTAAAAAAAATGAATCAATGAAAAAAAAGTATATTTTAAGTTTAATCGTTTTAGCTCTTGGCTTACAGTTTAACTCTTGCAAATCACCAGAGCAAGGGCAATTAAAAGTAAATTCACTTTTTTCTGACCACATGGTGCTTCAACAAAAACAAGACGTAGCATTTTGGGGAACATATACACCTAACCAGAAAGTGACTGTTACCGGAAGTTGGGGGGAGGAATCAACGAGTATTACTGATGAAAAAGGCAAGTGGAAACTCAATTTATCTACACCCAAAGCAGGTGGGCCATTTGAAGTAAACATCACTACAAAAGACACTTCTCTTTTATTAAAAGATGTACTGATTGGTGAAGTTTGGATAGCGTCTGGACAATCCAATATGGAAATGGATTTTGATTATTGTTGTAATACTACAGATCATTCGGAAGTAGAAATTTCCACAGCTAATTATCCACAAATACGAATGCTTACTGTTAAAAAGCAATTAAGTTCGTCTCCTTCTGAAAATTTTGAAGGCACTTGGGAAAAAGCCATTGGTAAAAACATCACTAATTTTAGTGCAGCTGGTTATTTTTTCGCAAAAAGATTACACACTGAATTGAATGTTCCCATAGGGATTATTCATGCAAGTTGGGGCGGAACCGATGCTGAAGCATGGACTAGTAAAGAAAAAATAAATACATTAGATTTTTTTGATGAAACAATCGAATCTAATGATCGTTTGGCTCGAGAATCCACTAAATCTGAACGTTGGTTTTCGCAATTTGAATCGACACCAATACCATCAGACGTATGGTACTTGTTTTTAGGAGACTCTTTAGGATTTCCAGACAAATGGAAAAATTTAGATTTTAAAGATGAAGCATATCTTTCCTCAAATTATAATTCAGATAACTGGAAACAAATAGAGTTACCAGGTACATTTGATAACGTTTTTGAAACCAATGATTTTGATGGTGTTATTCTATTAAAAAAATCATTTATACTACATGAAATTAAAGGAGATTACAGTCTTAAATTAGGACCGGTAAACGATATGGATTTCACATATGTAAACGGAGAAAAAATCGGAGCTACTCTTGGTAAAGCAAGCGGAATGGATAAGATTTATAAAATCCCAAAAGACATCCTTAAAGTTGGAAAGAACGACATTGTTATACGTGTTTTAAATCAGTACGGAGAAGGTAAAGTAGGGGACATTTCGTTAATAACCTCCATTGGAGATGATGAACCTTTAGCTGGTAAATGGAGTTATAGAGTATCTGCGGAAGCGTATCGACAAATGGACTCATATATATGGCCACATTCAGCTTTTTATTTATACGACAAGCAGGATATCGATTTTTCACAAAGACCTCCAGTTGTAAATTATAATCAAAATTCTAAATCAGCACTGTTTAATGGGATGATTAATCCATTAATTCCATATAATATTAAAGGAACCATATGGTATCAAGGAGAGAATAATGTACAAAGATTTAAGGAGTATGAAACACTTTTTCCTGCTATGATAACCGATTGGCGAGAAAAATGGAATACCGATTTTCCATTTTATTTTGTTCAAATAGCTCCGTTTCACAATTATAATGGGCTTTCTTCTTCATTACGAGATGCACAGAGAAAAACGTTGAAACTTCATAAAACAGGTATGGTAGTTACACTAGATATTGGTGAGGATTATGATATACATCCCTCAAACAAACACGATGTTGGGAATAGATTAGCTGGTTTAGCATTAGCAAATGATTATGGAAAATCAATAGTTTCATCAGGTCCTTTGTATAAAAGTCACGAGATTTCTGGAAATAAATTAACACTCGAATTCGAATCTATTGGTTCTGGTTTGATTGCAAATAATTCGGGGTTGTCTGAATTTGAAATTGCTGGAGCTGATAAGAAGTATGTTGTTGCGAAAGCAAGAATTATAGACGATAAAGTTCAGCTGTCTTCATCTTCCGTACGCAAACCAAAGTATGCCAGATATGCCTGGAAAGATATTAGTGCCGCCAGTTTATTCAATAAAGAAGGTTTGCCAGCATCTTCTTTTACAACTGAATAAAAAAGCAGGAATAGTAGAGGAAAAAATCATAAGGTAATAACATCCAATTTACATTGGTATTATTTTCAAGGAAGAGCATCAACTAAAAAGAAAAGGAAGTTCTGTCGCTGGATTTTAACATGATGGAAAAAGTAACCTTAAACTTATTAGACTATGAGAAATTATCCAACAAAATCAAACCAACAAAACCGTTTTAAAGCAGCTATAAGTTTCAGGTAGATATAGTTGCTTTTAAAATGTTAATCCCTGAAAAAATGGGTAGATAAGACTACCAATCAATAGTCTTATCAATAAATTGAATTAAACTATTTGCCATTTCTTCTTGATCTTTAATTGAAGGATGTGCTGTTGCTTCTATGTAAGGCATAAAATGTGTGTAAATCGTTTTGTCATTTAGGTTTGCTACCGCTTTTTCAATATAACCAATCCATTTTGAACCTTCTTCAGCTGCATCCATACTTCCAAGCGAACAAATGATACTAGCATTAGGATACTTTTCCCTTAGATTTGCTACAAATTGTTGATAGGCATTTATCAAAAATCCATCATCTGGAGTTTTGTTCCCAAATCGCTTTTTAAATTCGTCATGCTCAGGTAAATCAACCAACCACGAATCATTTTGAAATAAATTAATTACGACAACATCAGGACTAAACAAACTAAAGTCCCACTCACTAGTGTCATCTGTAGGAACCAATCTATTATACATTTCTGGCATTATTAAGGAATCCCAGCTAACTGTTATGCCAATACCACTTTTACAGATACATTGATATTTTGCATCATAATGTCTGGAGGTAATAGCAGCATAACTTAAATAATTATTTGTATACGTGCTATCTGGCGAGTCTTTTCCTGAAGTGTCTTCTACAGCATAACCTGCTGTTATGGAGTTTCCATAAAATTCTATTTTCCTTTTTTTAGGTGCCGATTTTGATAATAATTTAACCTCATTATTAATTTTAAAACCATAAAAATTAGTTTTACCTCTATTCCATTCCGTTCTTTTAAAAATTTCAATTGTATGTTTTCCTTTGGGTAACTTTGAAGCTAATTGATAATACTGTTTGGTTGTATCAGGTCTCAAAATAGAAACACTACCATTGTCTATAATGATATTATAATAATTATCCCCATATTCATCTTCTAACAATGCCTCAATTGACTCTCCTTCAAAATTCATCTTTATTGAAGTACCTGACCAGTATAGTTCTGCAGCTTCAATTTTCGTGGTATCTATTCTTCCCCAATATTCAATTTCAGGATTCGAATAACTTACGAATATTTCGTTTTTACTTGAACAGCCAATTAGAATGACTGATAACATAAATACTAATTTATAAATTTGACTCATATCTTTAATTATTATGGTGTTTATTTTCAGTATATAGCAATTTATGGAAATTGATTTATTGAAGTTTTATTTATTTCTTCTTCTAGAACAGTCGAAATATTTATTATAACATGTTTTTTTTATTTAAACTTTTTATCCCTTAATGTAAAACTGCGAAAAAATAATTCATAAAATCTATTTTATCTTTTTTCTTTCTTAATAGTAAGTACACTAAAAACAATGTTTACCCTATGTTATTGTTCTTTGTTTTTATGGTCTAAATAAAATAATTATTTGAAAGCAATACAGGTTACTTTATTTATTCATCTATTAATAAGTGCTATAGGTTGTTTAGTATCGACAAAAAGAAAATTTATTATAACTAACCCGATTAAAAATCACTATAATGATGAAGACCGGTTCTTTCCTTTAGATTTACAATCTGATTATTTAGGAGCATACGATTTGAAAAATTAATAGCGTGGGAGCCCAGTAAAATGGTTTCAAAAAAGGAGCTTTTCAAACTCATAACCCGAAGGTCGCTGGTTCAATACTGAATGTTACTGTTTTGCTATCAAAAAAGGAAATGACAAGGACTCGGAAAGTGAATTAATGGATGCTATGAAATTTAGGACAAGACAAGATTGCTGAAAATATTTTAAAAACTATGAAATCGGCTGACTATGATGTTAGGGAAACTGATCCATTTGAAGCACCCACAACTATTAAGCTCGATTTAAGGGAACGTTCACCATATGTGAATCGCATTAAATTGATGTGGCAAGCTATGAGGAAAGATGTCATAGATGTATTTCCAAAAGCTCCAGGGATTCCGAAAGACAGCGATACTTATATCAAGAGCATAGAAGAAATCTACACAACAGATGCTTATCATTCTTTATCCATAGAACAATATACCGTAACCATTGAGCTAATTGAACGTGTGAGAAGCGTAGCTTGGGATGCAAAAGAGAATGAAGTAGATCGTAAACAAAAAGATTCCATGGCTGCACGGGGATATTGGCAGACATTCACGGCTGTAAAAGAAAGTGTCATTCAAATTTTAAAAGGCGAAAATGCGGGAAAAGTAGTTAATTGGCTCTCTTTTGAATGATAGTTAGCACAACGCCAAAACATTGTAGCTATGTTGTACCTTAAATAAAAAAGCTGAGACCTAAATCTCAGCTTTCCATTTTGTACCTCGAGCGGGAATCGAACCCGCACTTCCTAATGGAAACTGGATTTTGAATCCAGCGCGTCTACCAATTCCGCCATCGAGGCAAATTGCAATTGGAATGCAAATTTAACAATTATTTTTATCTAATTGATAAAAACTTCACGAAGTTATACCACAACCTATCTAAATAATTTTAAATTTGTACGCAACAAACAACAACATAAAAATAATCAACTAATTAACACAACTAAAAAATGGAAAGTCCTTATCTAGAACCTAAAATTTTTGCGTGCTCGCAAAGTAAAGAATTAGCTGAAAATATCGCCAAACTCTACGGCGCAAAACTTGGAAATGTAGTGGTAACAAGATTTAGCGATGGTGAATTTCAACCTGCTTTTGCAGAATCTGTTAGAGGAAGACGTGTATTTCTAATTGGTTCAACTTTCCCATCATCTGATAATTTAATGGAAATGTTGTTAATGTTAGATGCCGCAAAAAGAGCATCTGCCCGACATATTACAGCTGTAATACCCTATTTTGGTTGGGCAAGACAAGATCGTAAAGATCAACCTCGTGTGGCAATTGGAGCAAAATTAGTCGCTAATCTTTTACAAACTGCTGGTGCTACAAGAATTATGACGATGGATTTACACGCAGATCAAATTCAAGGGTTTTTTGAAAAACCTGTAGATCATTTATATGCTTCCACCATATTTTTACCATATATAAATAGTTTAAATTTAGATAATATAACAATTGCTTCACCTGATATGGGAGGCTCTAAACGTGCATATGCCTACTCTAAATTTTTAGAAAGTGAAGTGGTTATTTGCTACAAACAACGTTTAAAGGCAAATATAATTTCTACCATGGAGCTAATTGGTGATGTAAAAGATCGTAATGTTATTATTGTAGATGATATGATTGACACGGGTGGAACATTAACAAAAGCAGCTGATATAATGATGGAAAAAGGCGCTTTAAGTGTGCGTGCAATTTGTACACACCCAATACTATCTGGTGAAGCTTATAAACGTATTGAAAATTCTAAATTATTAGAATTAATTGTGTCAGATACAATCCCTTTAAAAAGAGAAAGTTCTAAAATAAAAGTTGTATCTTGCGCCCCTTTGTTTGCCGATGTAATGCATAAAGTTCAAGATAATACATCAATAAGTGGACAATTTTTAATGTAAATAATTAATAAATAGATAAATAAATGAAATCAATTACAATCTCAGGATCTCAAAGAGAAAGCGTTGGCAAAGTAGCTACTAAAGCCTTACGTAATGCTGGAAAGGTACCTTGCGTTATGTACGGAGGGGATAAACCATTACACTTTTCAGCAGATGAAACTTCATTCAAAAAATTAGTGTACACAGCAAATGTTTATACTGCTATGATTGAATTAGACGGAACTAAATACCATGCAATTTTGCAAGACATTCAGTTTCACCCAGTAAGTGACAAAATTTTACATGTAGACTTTTACCAATTATTTGATGATAAATTGGTAACTATGAATATTCCTGTAAGATTAGTTGGTAGTTCTCCAGGCGTTATTAATGGAGGTTCTTTAAGTTTCCCTATGCGTAAATTAAGTGTAAGAGCATTACCTGCTGATTTACCAGATTTTATAAATGCTGATATTTCTAAATTAAAAATTGGAAATAAAGTAATTGTATCTGAATTAGAAAGTGATAAATTTTCGATTTTACATCCGGAAAATTCTGTTGTTGTACAAGTTAGAACTGCTCGTGCTGCTGTAGAGGAAGAAGAAGGAGAAGAAGGAGAAGGAGAAGAAGGAGAAGAAGGAGAAGGAGAAGAAGAAGCTACTGAATAATTAATTTAGTCTCTAAATAAATAAAAAAGCGTTGCATTTAGCAGCGCTTTTTCTTTTTAAAAAAACCTCAATCTTTTTATTACTTTTGTTATATGCAATTGTTTCAGTTTATAAAACTATTATTTAAATCTAAAAATAAAACTACTACCGTTAATTCTATGAAAAAATTCTTAATTGTTGGCTTAGGAAATGTAGGTGAAAAATACACGAATACTCGTCATAATATTGGATTTAAAATTTTAGATGAATTAGCCTCAAAAGAAGCTAGTACTTTTGAAAGTGGAAAATTAGGGAGTCTTGCTAAATTTAGATTTAAAGGAAGAACTTTTATTTTATTAAAGCCATCAACTTATATGAATTTAAGTGGGAAATCTGTAAAATATTGGCTCACCAAAGAAAATATTCCTATAGAAAATTTATTGGTTATTTGTGATGATTTAAATTTAACTTTTGGTTCTATTAGAGTTAAAGCAAAAGGGAGTGATGGTGGTCATAACGGATTGAAAGATATTAATGCTATTTTACAAACCCAGCAATATGCCAGATTTAGATTTGGTGTTGGTTCTGAATTTTCTAAAGGTCGCCAATCAGATTTTGTCCTTGGAGAATGGGACACTGAAGAATATAAACACCTTCCAGAACGATTAGATACAGCCTGTAAACTTATAAAATCGTTTGGTACTGCTGGTTTAAACAATACCATGAATACTTTTAACGGAACATAATTTATTCTTGGTCCGAGGCAAACCACTCAGCACTTGACGTTCCAGTTTCTTGTAATTTTAACGAATGTAATTGAATAGTTTTAGGTAAATTATTTTTAATTTTCTCTGCAAAATCTATCAACATCATTTCACTAGTTGGCTGATAATCTACTAAAATAACACTGTGCCCTCTTTTTTCTAGTTCATGCGCTAACTCAATATGTGGTGTATTTTTATTAAAAACAGTAGTGTGGTCAAATTTATCAACTATTTCACTTGCGATAATTTTTTTTAAATCACCAAAATCTATGACCATTCCAAACTTTACATTTGTTGAATCACTTATAGGTGTTCCAATTACGGTAACAAATAATTTGTAACTATGTCCGTGTACGTTTTTACATTTTCCATCGTAACCATACAACGCATGTCCTGTTTCAAAATGAAATTGTTTTGTTATTCTAATATTACTCATTTTTCTGTTTCTAATTTAATCATCTAAATCTTTTCTGTTTTTTGCTTTGTAATATACAAAATACGCTACTAAAGCTAGAACTACAAATGGAATATAGGCCGCAATTGCAACACCAATCTCATATCCATTATCAGGAGCATTCTTAATTTTTTCTTCAATATTTACTTGCTGTAAAATTCCAATAAAACTTGTTAACATTAATTATTTTTTAAATTTTTGTAATGCCTTTTTTGTGAGTTCTGAGAGTACTAATTTTCCGCTAATTTCAGCACGTTCTTCAAGTAATTGATCCCAATTCTGAGTATCTTTCCATAAAATATTCTTCATTTCTGTCAATGCTTCATTATTATAATTAGCAAGTTTATTGGCTAAAATTTCAACTTCTGAATCCATTTCATTTATAGTTTCAAAAACTTTAGCATACAACCCTTTTTCTTTTGCCCAATAGGCATTTTCCCAACTTGTAGCGTCTAAAGTTAATTCACTTAATGCTGCTAATCCTATTTTACGCTTCACTGCTGGTTCTATTACAAACGGACCAATACCAATAGTGAATTCAGATAATTTAATTGAAGCTTGTTCTGTAGCAAAACAATAATCGCAAGCTGCAGCCAAACCAACTCCACCACCAACAACTTTTCCTTGAATACGCCCAATAATTAATTTTGAACAATTTCTCATGGCATTTATTACATTGGCAAACCCTAAAAAGAATTGCTTTCCATCATCGAAATTTGAAATTTCCATCAATTCATTAAATGAAGCGCCTGCGCAAAAAGCTTTTTCTCCTTCACTTTTTAAAATAATAACATGAACATCATTATTACTGCTTAATTCATTTAGTGAAGTTGTTAATCTACCCAACAAC
>Ga0307989_1000676_pt1 | contig 20990 bp, 18 predicted proteins | sample EllFjometagen185_FD_203164 | JGI IMG/M metagenome (GOLD analysis project Ga0307989, IMG submission 203164) | Marine microbial communities from Ellis Fjord, Antarctic Ocean - #185 | ecosystem: Environmental > Aquatic > Marine > Unclassified | place: Southern Ocean | collected 2014-10-08
TCCATAATTGAGCAAAATCACTCTCCTGAGTAGCCAGGAAACGCGTTCCCATTTGAACCCCTGATGCCCCTAATGATAACGCTGCTGCCAGGGTCTTTCCATCACAGAACCCCCCCGCACCAACCACTGGAATCCCAGAGCCGTCCAGCGCTTCAACAACCGCTGGCAGCAGTGTCATGGAATGAACCGGTTCCCAGGAAGTATGAAATCCGCCCTCATGCCCCGAGGCTACAATCAGGTCAACACCTGCTTTTTGACATCTTAGGGCACCTTTGACGGATGGAACAACATGCAGCCATTTGAAACCAGCGCCTTTAATAATATCACCCCAGGGTAACGGATCACCAGCGGAGGTAAATATGACTTTAAACCGCTCCTTGAGTGCAGGGTTCTCCTCCCGGGCTTTAATCGCTGTATTGATGATCCAGTCTGCATCATCTTTCATTTCACCGGAAACCATGACATTGATTCCAAAAATCCCACCCGATGATTCTGTCGCTTTCATAGTTTGATCCAATGCTTTTCGCAAAATGGTCTCTCTGTCATCACCCCGATCCGCCCCTGCCGTATCCACAAAGTCATTGAAGATTTCTTTTTGCATCTGCTGGGTAGTAGATGCGAGTCCACTTGTTGAATGAAGACCCAATACACCTGCATTTGCCGCGGCTATGCATAATTTATTATTGCTGAAAGGTCCCATTCCCGCTTGAATAATAGGATGCTTGATACCCAATAAATCACACATGTCTGTTTTGATCATTTTGTCCTCTCCAAATTGATTGATAAAAAAGCAGGTCTATTGATTTGTTTTAAAGACACCGATTATGCCCACCCACATCTAGGCCGTTAAAAATATTCAGTTGTCATCACGGAAATTATAAAAATATATAAAATTGTTAAATTATAAATCAATGATATTAAAATTGAACTCGTGCAACAAATTTAAAATATAAATCGAGCATTTGTTCGTTTTTAAATGGATTTAAACATTGTGTCAATTAATAAATCGAACAAATGCTCGATTTATTAAAAATACAGACTTTTATGGGGGAAAGCTGACAGGGAAACTGAAATTATAAATTTTAAAAATACATGCGTAACTATTCACCACTTCTAATTTTTAATCATAAAAGCCATGCCTCTGGTAGTATTTGGAGGAAGCCAAGTGACAGCCTTGAGCAAAAGTATCCCTGATCTCACTCAATATGAGATGGTGATTATTCTGAGCCTACAACTTCAAGCCCCTCCTCTATTAATTCTAAAACATCTTCCTTTTCCCGAGGAAACTTATATCCTTCGTAACCCAGACTGAAAAGACTCCCCCCCTGCCTATTTCGCCAATGATTACCCGCATGATCAAAGCAAACCCTCGAATCAAACGTCAATTCCTGCATCATTAGCTTCAGCTCCAATAATTGTTCTCTGGGGGTCAGCAATGTAAGCTCCCCTCTTTGGTATTCATCGGCAATAGGCGTTCCTTCCATGGGAAAGAAGGGTCGGGAACGTATAAAATTTGGATTGATCTGATTTAATACCTTCGCCGTATTTCGGGCATGATCTTCCCACTTTTCCTTTCCGCCTAATCCCGGCATCCAGTATTCTGAAAGCTGAAATCCGGCTGCCATGGCTTTTTTCCCCGCAATAATATGTTCTTCTGCAGTGACACCTTTTTTGACGTGTTTCAATATTTCATCATCACCGGATTCCAGTCCAATATGCAGACGGTCCAATCCGGCTTCACAGATCGCTTTTAGTTCTTCGGGCTCTTTTTTCCCCACTGTTTTTGACCGGGCATATGAGGTTACTCTTTCAAGCGTTGGAAAGCTTTTGCGAATGTATTTCAGGATTTCTATCAGATTTTCACTTCTCATATTCATCGTATTGGCATCCTGCAAAAAGGCGGTTTTACCACCCGAATTCAACCAATTCAGGATCATCATGAACCCCTGACTACTCCCCAGCAGCGGCTCTTTATTAATCACTTCCATCACAACCGGCTGAGTCAACTGACCATTAAGGCCCAGACGGTTTGAGGTTGTGATCAGATTGTCACAAATAGCCGCAATGGAATCTACATCCTGTTTCAGCTCCTCGACACTTCTCAGTGAGTACTTCTCGGTCTTATACATAAAGCAGAATGTACACCGGTTCCAGGGGCAATTCCGTGTGATTCGTAACAAAAGAGAAAAGCTTCCTCCCTCACTGGGCGGTCTGTAAATACCGGTCTCAAAAGTGTATTCACCTATTTTTTCAACACACATCCTCTCTCTCCGTTAAATAGGATAACTAAACAAAATATAAAAAATATGATTCTATTTTTGCGTTTTGTAGCGGGCAATATACCAATACTAAACCATAAAATTCCTGTGTTGTCACTGAGTGAAATAGTACTTACCTAACATTCCTGCTATTTACTCAAAAAATAAATTATTTATCACATCTGCATAATACCCAATTCCCCTCTTGACGAGTTTAAAAATCATTGTAAGAATAGGTTTCATTGAGTAAAAATTTTAACCGTTAAATCAAAATTATCCAAAAACAATGACTCTTCCCTGGTCACCCAACATTTTAAACACCGTGGAGCAATCTATGGCTGTGGTTGTGGATTCAGACAGGGAAATTGCGTCATCCTCTTTTATTTTAGCACTCGCAGGACTACTCCTCAGCAGCAACATCGCAACAGGAATGATCTCCGGCCGAATACACATTCTAATCGCTATTAATATTGGTATCATTATCATCGGTATTATTATTAGCATTATTATGGGTATTATTATTAGCATTATTAACCGCTAATAAAAAGCCAGAGACAATTCCGAAGCAACATCAAACCTTCAAAAAATTCAAATCGGAACCATCTCTGGCAAAGAGAGAAAAGTGTTTTTTGCAGGGTTAATCTAAAGAGATATTGATATTAGACCTCATACTAGAAGATTAAAAAAATGGAGACAAACCAAATAAAGCTGTTTGATACAACATTGCGGGATGGTTCTCAGGGAGAAAACCTCTCTTTTTCAGTCGAAGATAAGTTGCAGATTGTCAAAAAACTGGATGAATTTGGTATTCACTATATTGAAGGCGGCTGGCCGGGATCAAACCCCAAGGATCTGGAATTTTTCAAGCAGGTGAAACACTTGAAATGCAAGACCGCTAAAATTGTTGCCTTTGGCAGTACCTGTTACAAAAAAAACAGTGAAAAGACAGATCCTCGACTGATGTCGCTGCTGGCAGCTGAAACTGAGGTTGTCACTATATTTGGTAAATCCTGGCTCCTCCATATTGAAACAGCGCTTCAAACATCACCGGGTGAAAATTTAAGAATGATTGAAGACTCTGTTGCGTTCTTAAAGTCCAAGGGTAAAGAAGTCATTTACGATGCTGAACATTTTTTTGATGGGTATCTCGATAATCCGGAATATGCATTGAACACATTACAAGCTGCTCAAAAGGGTAAAGCAGATACATTAGTACTATGTGATACCAACGGTGGAATGCTGCCGGATAAAATTGCCGAGATTGTGGCCATCGTCAAATCCAATTTCGATCTACCCATTGGCATCCATGCGCATAATGATGGTGAATTGGCTGTGGCAAATACTCTGATGGCGGTTAAAAACGGTGTCAGCCATGTCCAGGGAACGTTTAACGGATATGGAGAACGTTGTGGTAATGCCAATTTGTGTTCGATCATCCCCAATCTGCAACTGAAATTAAAATATCACTGTATTCCAGACGAAAGTCTGGCAACCCTGACATATGTTTCAAAGTATATTGCTGAAATCGCCAATATGTCTCACCGGGATAATTTCCCCTTTGTCGGAAAAAGCGCATTTGCCCACAAAGGAGGCATCCACGTCTCCGCCGTGATGAAAAACTCAAAGACATATGAACATCTCTCTCCCGATCAATTGGGAAATCGGCGAAGAGTTCTGGTATCTGACCTTTCCGGCAAAAGTAATATTCTTTATAAGGCGGAAGAGCTGGGAATCAATTTAAGCCAACATCAAGATAAAATTCCCCAAATTGTGGAAAAGCTGAAAGAGCTGGAAAACCTTGGTTACCAATATGAGGCTGCTGAAGGATCACTGGAACTGTTAATCAGGCAAATTACCGGTGAGTGGAAAAGTTTCTTTGAGCTCGGCGGTTTCAGGATACTCATGGAAAAGGATAAAGGCGGAATCCCTCGATCCGAAGCAACCATCCGGCTGAATGTTAACGATACCCAGGAACACATCGCGTCCGAAGGAGATGGACCAGTGCACGCGTTAGATAACGCCCTTCGTAGAGCACTTTTTAGTTTTTATCCTGAAATCAAAGATGTCAGCCTGTCTGACTATAAAGTCCGGGTGTTAAACCAAAAAGACGGTACCAGCGCCGGAGTTCGGGTATTGATCACTTTTTTTGCTAACAATTGTAAGTGGGGCACAGTAGGTCTTTCAGAAAACATTATTGAAGCCAGCTGGCAGGCACTTACCGATGGATACTCCTATTTTCTATTAAAACAAAAAAGCCAGAGCAGTCACAACACAGAGTCAATAATAACATTGAGTTCAAATGCTATTTTGAATTAAGGATAAACTTAAAACTATCATTAGCCAGAATTAGTGTTATTTGGTAAAACACATTTAAAGAACACTAAACGATATAATCTAGTTTATCAAAAAGGTATCACACCCTGATGAATATTAAATCAAAGCTATCCGGCGTCGGACTGACCATTTTTTCCATCATGTCAAAACTGGCCAATGATCATAACGCCATCAATATGTCACAGGGATTTCCTGAATTCGATGCCCATCCCGGTTTAAACCCCTACCATGTAGCGGCACATACTTTCAAATGCTGGATTATTCAGAAATATCTAATGAACCAGATGTGGAATTTGCTCGACGTCTGACGATGGAAAACAAAATAGCCTCTATCCCACCCTCTGTTTTTTATCATCAGAAAAATGACCACCAAGTCTTAAGATTCTGCTTTGCTAAAAAGGAGGATACCTTAGAAAAAGCAGCAGAAATATTAAACCAGATCTGACAATATAACTCGTTTTAATCATTCAACATGTTAATAACTTTAATCTAAAGGGAATAAGATGAAAGTCACACTCATTACCGGCACCAGTACAGGCATTGGATTTGAAACGGCTGTGTACTTTGCCAAACAGGGACGTAAAGTTTATGCTTCCATGAGAAATACCGCTAAAGCAGCTGAATTGGTAAAATTAAAAACAGAGGGCCAACTACCGCTGGAGATTCTGGAGTTGGATGTAACAGATAACGATTCCATCCGGGTGGCCATAGAAAAAATATCAGCCGCCGGAGATACCATCGATGTACTGGTTAATAATGCAGGTATTGGCTGTGCCGGACCATTGGAAGAGCTGGATGAAAAGGCCCATCGATCTGTCTTCGACACTAACTATTTCGGCGCCATCAACCTTACCAAAGCAATTCTACCTCAAATGAGAGCCAACCGGGAAGGTACCATTATCAATATCACCTCCTTTGCCGGATTATTGGCAGTTCCCAACCAATTCGCCTATTCTGCTTCAAAATTTGCATTGGAAGCCGCCAGTGAAGCAATGGCAGGAGAGGTCAAACCCTTTGGTATTCGTGTATCCCTCATCGAGCCCGGTGTAACAAAGACAGCCATCTTTGAAAATGCGGTGGAATCCAGTGTGTTCGACAAATCATCCCCTTATGTCGATACCATGAAGAAAAACGGAAAGATCTTTGCCTATGGTTTAAGAAATCCTGAATCTCCGGTAAATGTGGCCAAGTTGATTTTTGATGTCGCTGGCTCAGACAACCCGAAGTTGAGGTATCTGATCGGAAAAGATGCTGAAAATTTCATGAAAGGTCGTGAAAAAATGACCGATGAACAGTGGGTCGATCTTTTTGGTACTACCAATCAAAAGGAATATATTGACGAGATGAAACGCTATTTTAAAATTGATATCTAAAATCGCACGAAGAGAAAAGGATGATCTCCAGGCGGGGTTTTTGCTTCCCAAATCCGCTGTCATAAACTTGAATAAACAACCAGGTAAACCTGCGTTTACCTGATCGAATTATGACTTATTTAAACAGTGGATTATCGGGTTGAATTTTTTTTCCCAACGCTTTATCACTGTATCCCATTTGGTCCAGATAAGCGGTGATACCACCGGTAAAAAATGGGTAACCTGCACCCATAATCATGCCAGTATCGATATCTTTGGGACTGGCAACGACACCTTCTTGCAAGATGGCATCAATCTCTACTGCAACGCGATGCATCACCTTTTCGCGGATCTCATCATCCGTAAATGATTTGTCTCCTCGAGGCCAACCGGCCAGAATTTCCGGATCAATTTCAAATCCTTTTTCAGATAAGATATACATTCCCGTCTTCTTGGCAGCAACCATATTTTTAAGACCTTCATACACTTTAAAACGGTCCGGCCAGGCAGTTGTCAGTGTTTCCTGTACATGCAGTGCAATGGCAGGACCTACCAATTGCATAAGGGTAAAGGGACTCATTGGAAAACCAATATCCACCACCGCATCATCAGCCTGCTGAAAATCAGCACCCTCTTCCAGACAGGACATAAAACCATCCATCAGAGCTAAAAATACCCGGTTCACTAAAAATCCGGACGCATTTTTCACCAATACGGGTGTTTTTTTGATTTTCTTGGCAATGTCAAAAGCAGTGGCTAACGTTACATCACTGGTTTTCTCTGCTCTTACAATTTCAATTAATGGCAGAACAGCAATGGGATTAAAGAAATGGAAACCCACCACACGGGATGGGTCCTGAAGCTTGGAAGCCATTTCAGTGATATCTAGTGATGAAGTGTTTGTTAAGAACAGACATTCTGGCTTACACACTTTTTCCAGATCGCCAAAAACAATCTGCTTGATTTTCATCTCTTCAAAAACACCTTCAATGACGAAATCACAATCTTTAAATTCATCATATTCAATGGTTCCGGTTAAAAGTTCTTCTCCATACCAGGCAGCATCTGTTGCCGTCATACGACCTTTATCTACCTTCTTCTGCAACTGTTCCTTAATATAGGCAAGTCCCTTATCAACAAATTCCTGTTTGATATCTTTCATGATTACAGGAATTTTATACCGTTGGAGAAACAATAACGCCATTTGAGATGCCATGAGTCCGGCACCAATCACACCAATTTTAGAAATTCGATTTCCAAAAACACCTTCAGGTCTCCCAGGCAGTTTTTTGGCACGTCGCTGAATAAGATCAAATGCATAAACACTTGCTTTAAGCTGTCTGGAAGTCACCATATCTGCCAGAGCTTCATCTTCATTGGCAAATCCTTCATCCAATGTCAATTCACCGGCACCTTTAATCAATTCGAGTGCTCTATAAGGTGCTTCGGTTCCCCCATGAACTTTATCTTTAATAAATTGCAAGGTTGCCTGGTAGAGTTCATCACTCATTCTAGGATCAGCCTGCTTTTTCTCAGGCACATCCGTTCCGGCAACTATACCTTCTAAAAAGGCAATGGATTCATCCACAAATTCAGCCGGTGGAATTAATTTATCTGCCAAACCCGCTTTAAAAATTTGAGTGGATTTGGACATTCGATTCTGGCTTAAAGGGTTCTTAATAATTAAGTCAATCGCAACTTCGGGGCCGGCGATTCGGGGAACCAGTTGTGTTCCACCCCAGCCGGGAATCAAATTTAAAAAGCACTCGGGTAGGGCAATATGATCGGCACCACCTGGACTTTTAGAGATAGTACGGTAATCATGATACAAAGCAACCTCAAGTCCACCACCCATTGCAGCGCCATTAATGGCGGCAACGGTGGGAATTTTCAGGTTCATGATTCTTTTAAATGCGGCATGTCCGGCTTGCCCGAGTTGTTTAGCCTGGTCCTTGGATACATTTGGATCAATGCTCATGATATCTGCCCCCACATTAAAAATATAGGGCTTTCCAGTCAAAATCCAGCCTTTGATGTCACCATCTTTTTCCACTTGATCCAACACTTCATTGAGTGACTCAAATGCTTCCTCACCCCAAGTATTCGGCTTTTTGTGATTTTCACCATTGTCCATGGTCACAATTGCCAGTTTTCCTGCTTTTTTGCTGTCGTAGAAATTCAGCTTACATTTGGTTACGTATTTTGCCATGCTAATCTCCTATATGTCTTTTCCAACCATGTTTTCCCACAAAATGGCACCACCCATGCCAAGACCCACACACATTGTAGTCAGACCATATTTAGCATCAGGATTCAATTCAAAATCCTTTGCCAACTGCATACTGAGTCTAACGCCTGAACTGGCCAAAGGATGACCAATAGACAACGTTCCGCCATACGGATTCAACCGTTTATCAGTGGGAGTTTTCATGTCAAAATACCTCATAAATCCTATTGCTTGAACAGCAAATGCTTCATTCAATTCAATCAGATCTAGATCTTTAAAACTCATATTATTTCGTTTTAATACCTTCTCTGTTGCAGGAACAGGCCCCCATCCCATAATTGAAGGATCAACACCGACAAATGCAGAACCAATCATTCTCATCTTCGGTTTTACGCCAAATTCTTTACATTTTCCACCGGACATTAATAAGGATACCGCCGCACCGTCATTTAAACCTGATGCGTTACCGGGAGTTACCTTCCCAGCTGCCTTAAAAGGAGTTCTTAACGCCTTCATTCCTTCCATGTTGATATCAGCTCTTGCCTGTTCATCTCTGGTAATAACTTTCCAGCCGTCAGCAGAAAATACAGCCATATTCAGTGCCTGATCATCATAATATCCTTCTTCCAAAGCTTTAAAGTATCTCTGTGTCACTTCCAGAGCGTATGTGTCTGCTTCTTCTTTGGTAACTTCGCCATATCCCTGCTCAACCAACCATTCGTGAAGCCTTTCTGCGGTTACACCCATATTTAAATACTTGATATCAACCATTTTTTCGGTCACAATTCTTGGATTAGGGTCGGCACCTGCACCCATTGGATGATTACCCATATGTTCCACACCACCGGTAATCACCATATCTGCTGCATTACTTTGAACAAAAGATCCGCCAATGGCTTGTGCCGTCATGCCACCCGCACACATTCGATCGACTGACATTCCAGCAACCGTTTCAGGCAAGCCGGCTGTAAAAACAGCTGTTCGACCCATTGTTGTGCCCTGATCACCCACTTGTGTTGTTGCTCCCCAAATATTATCATCCACTTCATTAAAATTAACCTTTGGATTTCTTCTGACCAGTTCCATCATTATTTTGGCCACTAAATCATCCGCTCGTGTATTGGCATAAAAACCATCGGGTCTGGCTTTTCCAAACCAGGTTCGAACACCATCCACAAAATAAACATCCTGTAATCCCATAGGTCCCTCCTTATGGATTAATAAAAACTTAATGGTATATCTTATTGAAATAACAATTCTAAATAAATCGTTTCAATATTCCAAACGACTTTTTGTTCCAATAAATTCTAACAGTATTTTAGAACAATACATAATGGTACATTATGATGAATGGATCAGACAATTACTTTCTAGAGAAGAAGTTAATTTATGTTACAATGCCGGATTCATAAAATAGGCATGAATCTGACACAACAATGATGGAGCTTATTGTGCCGGTTTTTATCTAAAGACTCACCTTTAGGTGTTAAAGATCATCTGAAGATGGAAAACGGTATGGTGGGCAGGAGGAGCAAAAACACTACTCCCAATTTCGTACGCAATGAACAGCATGACGCCTTTTTTTATTGCCAATTCTTTTGAATTTACTGTTTCGCCTTAAAAACCAGGCCTTCCTTTTATTAAATTTATATTCCAGTGATGCCCAGGATCCAGATCTTGGGTAAGTGGAAAATATATCGTTTTTAATATAGGCATCTTCAAGTTCAGTCAATGTCGGTAAACGCCAATCTGAGTGACCTCCATGATTAAGAATCTCACCACAATATGCGATAGATTCTAACCACCTCATTTTTTTGGTTTTTTCTGTACTCATCCATAACAGATTGCTTTCCTGATCCAGAACCGTCCCTTCAGGAATATCATTAACTGGATCGGGGGACTCTGTTGGATCGGGAAATTCCATCAAATAGGGAAAATCTCCGGATCCAATCGTCTTCGTCAATTCGGCTTTAAGTCCATTGCTATCCATCACTTCAACATTAATCTCACCGAATTGGCTGTTGTTAAAAGATTCAATAATAAGTGGATTATCGTTCCCTGATATATTAGAAAAATCACCTGTTCCACTCCACTTATATGACAGACCTGTTACTGGCTCAGTAGAAACGGTTACCATTAAATAATCTACACCTCTTAATAATTGCATGCCGGTTATCGCCGGACCGAATAAGACACCCACCTCAACGGGTCTAAGACTGCTAACAACATTGATCGGAAACACTGAACCCGCTTTATCGCTGGACCCGGGAGCATTAACCCATATGTTTAACTTATCAACACCTGCTTCCGAAGGCGCATTGTACTTGATATTTAACTCCGAACCGGGATCATGTGATCCAGTCAACGGAGTTGAAATTGCTCCGTTATTTACTTCCAGCTGATACTCAACTTCTGTCTCAAACACAATCTTAATCGTAATTGGATTGTCAACCGAATTGATTTCTACTTCTTCCGCTATTACAATGGATGAAATCACAGGATTTACAGTTTCAATACCGTTATCAACAGATTCCATCTCAAAAATAATATCTGATTGAGAACCGAAACTTTGAGTCGAGGCACTATCAAATGACTTGATCAACGTATCGGTAAAGATAATCTTACCCTCTGCATTAAACGCATTGGCCTCAAATTCCAAGTCAGTAGAAATAGGTAATCCTGCCAGTTCACCTTCCCAAATACCAGAACCCGCTATTGTCTCTTTGAGTAAAATTTCTGTTACAACAGTTTGAGCAGAATCTGAAACTCTAACCGTAATACTAATCCATGAAATATCACTGATCGTTCCAACTACAGAACCAACAAAGTTACTATTTTGCTCTTCCGTATTTAAATCGATAACAATGATAATAGATGTCGTCGGATTCTCGGTGCTCGCTTCAGCAGCTACGGTTGAATTAACCTGTTTCTTTTCTTCTTCACAACCCGAAATAAAGAGACCCAGTAAAAGTATCAAAAACAGAGCTCTGAATATGTTAAACTTATAAAAATTATTTTGACCACAAATGAATCGTCCCGTTTCCATTAATTCTTTCCTGTTATTTTTCAAATTGATGAAATATCTACCGACTGCAATATAATAATTAGTTACATAATACCAAACTGTTAAGAACAAAATAATTCTTTTTCCGATCTTTTAGTAGGTTGAATGATTTTGCCTCCTCATTCTGCCCTTTAAAGAATACAAGAAATAAGCCCTTTTACACCTTGTGGCTTGATAAACAGATCCCAATCATAATAGAAAGATTGATAAAAATGAGGAGAATCAATTTGATGTTCCTGATGATAAACTGATCAAAATAGTGATTTACAAAAAAGAAGACTGATCATATAATCAGTTTTGAATATACCCTCTATCAACTTAACCATATTTTTAGGAGATGCCAATTATGCTGAATAAACCCGAAGCAACCCAGGCAGCACTAGATATTCTAAGGAGTGGAGAACCTTTTCAGTGGTACGTTATCACTCTTTTAGCGCTGGTAATGTACGTTTATTTTAACGAGATTCAAAAGAAAAACTGGAAAAATATCGCAGCGGGTCTTTCGCTTTATATGGTTCATTGGTTTGTCGAAATCATCAACGCCCTGATTCAGCATTTCAGTGGTCATGCATTATGGACAGCCCCAACGGGAACAGCTTTTTTGATACTCATCGGTGTGGGGGTTGAACTCAGTTTAATGTTCTCAATTGCCGGACTGACATTCAGCAAAATTTTACCCGAAGACCCGAAAACCAAAATTCTTGGAATAAATAACCGCCTGCTGATCGCACTGGGAAACGCCGCATTTTTCTCCATTTTTGAGATTTTTCTGGTCAAAACGCCTGCATTTGTATGGGTTTATCCTTGGTGGGGATCTATAACTGTTTTTATAACTGTCTATATCCCGTTTTTTGTTGTATCAATGTATAGCCATGATTGGCATCCACAAAAACAGATCAAAATCATCGGTTCAATGTTTGCGATAAATGCAGTTATGCTGATTTTGTTTGGCGGAATTTTAGGATGGATTTAATTTTTCCTGATTATTTACTATTGACATCCCATCCTTCTTTCCCTTTGTCATCCTCGCGAACAGACTGTGTCATAACGTAAAAAAGGCTTATTTTTGGTGTTTTATTGATGAATTTAAAAAAGGTATAATTTTTGTCATCCTCGCGAAAGCGGGGATCCAGAAGATTTCTACCCTTATTGTTAATACCCTGGATTCCCGCTTTCGCGGGAATGACAAGAGGTTTAGCCGAATAAGAGCTGTTTATTGAACATAATCATGTAATTATTTTAAAAAGCGTACGAAACAACCCAGTCAAATTTAAATTAACGTATCTGTTTAGTTTTTTGAAACTCTTTTATTGTCATCCTCGCGAACGCGGGGATCCAGGGTATTAACACTATTTTTATTAACACACTGGATCCCCGCGTTCGCGAGGATGACAAAGGATTATGACACAGCCTGTTCGCGGGAATGACAAATCTATTTTTAATAAAACTAAACTGTTACAAATTAACGAATTAATCTAACAAACACGAAAATAGGGTCAATTAGAAATAACCCTAAGGAAAAACTATGGCAACAAACCCCATTGATGGATTCCAAGTTGACAAATCAACTATCAAATACATCGGTAAGGACCTCCAACGACCTGAGTGTATTTTAGCTAAACCAGACGGGACCTTATGGTCTGCTGATGCACGTGGTGGTGTCGTTTGCATTCAACCCGACGGAAGTCAGAAAATTATTAGCCAGTCCTACCAGGATAACTTTGAAAAGGCATCGGATATGGCCACCCGATTTACTGAAGGTACCCTGCCCAATGGTCTGGCTTTTGCGGCCAATGGAGATATTCTGATATCGAATTTTGGAACCGATTGTCTTGAGGTCATGACACTTGACGGCGAAACCAAAGTGCTGTTCGATTCCATTGATGGCGAACCGATTGGTAAAGTCAATTTCATCCTCCGAGACTCTAAAGATCGAATCTGGATGACCATCTCAACGAAAATCAAAAATTGGATGAAGGCAATCAGCCCTAATATTATTGATGGATATGTCGCATTGGTGGACAAGGGAACCATACGCATCGTTGCCGAAGGTTTTCATTTTACCAATGAAATCAGATTGGACGCCAAAGAAGAGTGGTTATACGTTGCTGAAACCTGCGGTAAGCGGGTTACCCGTTTAAGGGTTCAGGAAGACGGTTCATTAACTGATCGGGAAATTTTTGGCCCTTCTGATACCGGCGCATTTATTGATGGAATCACTTTTGACAGTTACGGCAACCTTTGGGGAACACATGTGATGACAGATCGGATTTTCGCCATCACTCCAGAGGGAGATTTAAGAATACTCCTGGATGATGATAACCCCGAAGCCAGTGCAGTCCTAAAAAAAGCCTATGAAGCTGATGAGGCAACACCGGAAATCATGGGTGCCTGTGGAGGAACAATTGCGCCCTGGTTTTCCAGCGTCACCTTTGGCGGTCCTGACTTAAAAACAGCCTATATCGGCAGCCTGCGAGGCACATCGATTCCTTACTTTCAGTCCCCGGTAGCTGGACTACCAATGGTACACTGGAAATAGTAATAGGGGGACGTTGCGTCATTTGAGTCCTCCGTTGAAAACAAAGGACTCAAATGACGCAACGTCCCCCAAAGATCTAAAAAAGCCGGGTAACTGGGTAAAAATTCCTGCAGGCACAATGGGAATTCCGATCCTAAAAATTTATAACGTTTCTGTAAATAGTAACAATATTATTGACAATATGATTTCCCGAATGTACAAGGGACTTATGATGTTTTATACTAAACTAAAAATTAAGGATTTTTTTTCATGGCACTGGCGGTGGCATTGCTGGATTACTATACTTGCTCACACCTTTGTATCGCCTTAACAATATACTATAAAATAGACTATTAAGGATCGTGAGCAGCTAATGCCTCACGGTCCTTTTTTTTTGGCTAACAGAAATAAAATGTTAGCTGATCAGGTTTAAATTAGGATAAAATACTACAAAATAAGGATTTTATATATGATTTTAAAAAATTTTCCAGACAAAGACAGCTTTTGCAAATTAGCAAAACATCACAATGTTCTCCCACTTTGTGTAGAAATACTAGCAGACACCGAAACACCCGTATCTCTGTTAAAAAAATTTTACAAAGGAAAGGGTCCTTTTTTTCTTCTTGAAAGTGTAGAAGGAGGTGAAAGATGGGGAAGATATAGTTTTCTGGGGACTTCAGCCCGATCAAACATCTGTGTATACAAAGATTTTGTTGAAATAAGTGAAAACGGTGATGTCAGGAAAATTGAGCATAAGGGAGATCCTCTTAATATACTAAGAAAAATTATGGCTTGTTATAATCCAGCTGAAATGCCTGAGCTTCCACGGTTCTGGGGAGGAATGACCGGCTATATCACTTATGAAATGGTTTCCTTTTTTGAAAAAATTCCAAATAACCTGCCAGCAGATAAACCACTGGCACATTTTATAATTCCTGAAGAATTGTTAATATTTGATAATATACAAAATACAATGACCGGCGTTGTTCTTTGCTTTATAGATGATGGTAAAGATGCAGTCAAAGCCTTTGAGTTAGCCAGCGCGAAACTGAAACTAATGGAAAAAAAAATCGGGGAGAAAATACCCGAAAATACAGGGAATTATAATACCTTCTTAAAACCTGAGCCGGTTTGCAGTGACGAAAAATTCAGAGCAAATGTAGAAAAAGTAAAAGAATACATACATAAAGGTGATATTATTCAGGCGGTAATATCACAGCCATTTAAATGTGAAGCACCAGCTGACATAGTAGAACTTTACAGGGCTCAGCGTTATATTAATCCATCTCCCTATCTGTATTTTATGCATCTTGGCAATACCGCTCTTGTGGGCTCATCACCTGAAGTTATGGTAAGACTTGAAAATGGAGTGGCAAGTCTTCGTCCAATAGCAGGAACAAGACCACGAGGCATGTCAGAGCAGGAAGACAGAAGCCTTGCAAATGAGCTTTTAAATGACGAAAAAGAAAAAGCTGAGCATCTTATGCTTGTTGACTTAGGACGAAATGACCTTGGTAGAATTGCAGAAACAGGCAGCGTTCAGGTAACAGATCTTATGGTGGTTGAAAGGTATTCCCACGTAATGCACATGGTTTCAAATGTAAATTGTGATATCAAACCTGAACACGATGCTTTTGATCTTTTAAGAGCAACTTTTCCTGCCGGCACACTTTCAGGTGCTCCCAAAATAAGGGCCATGGAAATTATTGCTGAATTTGAAGACGAGCCAAGAGGCCCATATGGAGGTGCCGTTGGCTATTTTTCATTTAACGGTAATATGGATCTGGCAATAACGATAAGAACCGCCTGCATTGAAAATAATCAACTCACTGTTCGTGCCGGTGCAGGTATTGTAGCAGATTCCATTCCTGAATCGGAAAGAACCGAAACTGTAAACAAAGCAAAATCAATTGAAAAAGCGTTATCACTGCTTTCCAATAACACCATTACCAGAGAGGAATAAACTATGCTTATTATGATCGATAACTATGATTCTTTCACCTACAATCTGGTTCAGTATTTAAGAATGTTGGGCACTGAAATAATAATTTTCAGAAACGACGAGATTACAATAAGCGATCTTGAAAAGTTAAAGCCTGAAGGTATTGTAATCTCTCCGGGCCCTGGAAGACCCTCTGCTGCTGGTTTATCTTTGGATATTATTAAATTTTTTTCAGGGAAAATCCCGATTTTAGGCGTATGTTTAGGACATCAGAGCATTGCGCAGGCTTTTGGCGGTAAAATTATTTCAGCCAAACAAATTATGCACGGTAAAACATCGATGATAAATTCTGACTCCAAAAATTTATTTACAGGTATAAACAAACCTTTTCAGGCTATGCGATACCATTCTTTAGCTGTTGAAGAAAAAAACCTGCCTGATTGTCTTGAAATCACTGCAAGAACAGATGACAATGAAATAATGGGGCTTCGTCATAAAGAATTTATTATAGAAGGCATTCAATTCCATCCGGAATCTATAATGACACCCTTAGGTAAAAGACTGCTTAGGAATTTTTTAAAACTCTGCCGTAATGAAATAAATTAATTAGTATAAAAGTTTCCATTTTATTCTTTAGCACGATAGTGCGCTTAATACATAGATGAACAGGAGAACAAAATGTTTACAGACTATCTTAACAAAATTATCCAGGGTAATAATTTAAGTGATACTCAAATGGCAGAAATGATATCTGAAATATTTACAGGCAAGATTCAGGATACTCAGGTTGCCGCCTTTATGGCCGCACTTGCAACAAAAGGAGAAACATTTGAAGAACTTGCAGGTGCAGCAGCAGCAATGAGAAAAAAAGCAGTTAAAATACATTGTAATGCTTCAACGGTAATCGATACCTGCGGAACAGGTGGCGATGGCCTGAAGACCTTTAATATTTCAACAACGACAGCTTTTGTAGTTGCAGGTTGCGGAATAACCGTTGCAAAACATGGAAACAGAAGTGTTTCAAGCAAATGTGGTAGTGCTGATGTTATTGAAGCTCTTGGTGTCAACCTTGATGTTGATCCTGAAATCGTTGAAGAAGCTATCAACGAAGTTGGCATCGGCTTTATGTTTGCCCCTAAATATCATGGTGCAATGAAATTTGCCGCAAAAGCAAGACAGGAAACAAAAATCAGAAGTATATTTAACATGCTTGGCCCTTTATCAAATCCTGCAGCGGCAAATTGCCAGCTCTTAGGTGTTTATGCCCCGGAACTTACTGAAATGTTTGCAAACGCACTCAAAATGATAGGTTTAAAACGCGCCTTTGTTGTCCACGGCCATGATGGGCTTGATGAAATAAGCATTTGTGATGCCACAAGAATTTCTGAACTTAAGGACGGTATAATCCGTACATACGACCTTAACCCTGTAGATTTTTTTGGTGAACTGTCAGAGCCTTCAGAGATTACTGGCGGTGATGTATCAGAAAACGCAAAAATCACAGAGGCAATTCTTAAAGGATCTGAAAAAGGGCCAAAACGAAATATTGTTTTATTGAATTCCGCTGCTGCTATTGTTGCAGCAGGAAAGGCTGAGCATTTAAAAGAAGGAATTCATCTTGCCAAAGATTCTATCGATAGTGGAAATGCTTTGAAAAAGCTTAAAAATCTTGCTGCATATACACAGGAGAATAGTTAAAATGTCCAAGGATTTCCTTTCACTTATTGTTGAAAACAAAGAAAAAGAAATTGAAACCGCTCAAAAAAAAGTATCAATTAACGAGCTTAAAACCAAAGCCTTAAAAGGCCAAAACAAACGTCCTTTTTTTGATAATTTAAAAAAGACAGAAACAATAAATATTATTGCTGAAATCAAACGTGCATCACCCTCCAAAGGAGATATTGCAATTAATCTTGATCCCTTTTGTCTGGCAGAAAAATATGAAAAAGGAGGAGCAGTATGTCTTTCAGTACTGACAGACACCAAATTTTTTAAAGGAAGTTTTGATGATTTTACAAACGCCAGAAAAGCAACAACCCTGCCCATGCTTAGAAAGGATTTTTTAATTTCACCTTATCAGATCTATGAATCGGCTGTATTAGGTGCTGACGCAATTTTACTGATAGCAAAAATTCTTACCAAAGAAAAATTAAAAGAGCTTTATAATTTAAGTATGGATTTAGGTATAGACGCCCTAGTGGAAATTCATTCTTTAAAAGACCTTGAAACAGCCAATTATGCGAATGCAAAATTAATTGGCATCAACAACCGCAACCTAAACTCATTTGAGACAGATCTCACTACTGCAACAACCCTTATCAAAGCACTTGACCATGACCAGATTCCTGTTGCGGCAAGTGGTATTTCCCAAAGAGAGGACATAGATAAAAATCTAAAAGCAGGAATACAAAATTTTTTAATTGGAGAAAGCCTTGCCAGATCAAATGATACTATAAATTTTCTTAAATCATTAATTGCCTAACTATATGAGTCGACCTCAAATTAAAATATGCGGACTTACGGATATAAAGCAGGCTGTAAACTGCGCCCTTGCCGGTGCTGACGCAATAGGCCTTGTTTTTTTTAAAAAAAGTCCAAGAAATATATCTGAAGACCTGGCAGCTGAAATTTCAAAAGCCCTTCCTGAAAATAAAACAGCTGTTGGTGTTTTTGTAAATGAATCCTTTGATTTTATCATGAACAAAGTAAAAAAATGCAGTCTTGATGCTGTACAGCTTCATGGAAATGAAAAGCCTGAACTTGTAAAACAACTTCGTGCTGAAAATATTCATGTTATCAAAGCCTTATATATGAAAAGCGAGCCTTTCATCCGCAATGCAGATTTATATGAAGCATCCTCATTGCTGATTGAATGTTCAAAAGGCGTTCTTCCGGGAGGCAATGCCCTTACATGGAATTTTAGTGAGGTAAAAAATATTAGAACAGATAAACCATTAATCATTGCAGGTGGCCTTTCACCTTTAAATATATATGAGGCAATAAAATCCGCAATACCAGATGCAGTTGATGTCAGCTCAGGAGTTGAAAGTACTCCAGGTACAAAAGATATAAATAAAGCAAAATCATTTATCAAAATTGTTTCTGCATGCCAGATTGAAAAACCACTCAGGAGAATATTTTAAAATGACAAGAACAAAAACACAGCCGGACGCTAAGGGGCATTTCGGTAAATTCGGTGGCAGATATGTTGGTGAAACCCTTATGCCAGCAATTCTTGAACTCGAAAAAGCCTATTATAAAATCCGTGATACTCCTGAGTTTATTAACGAACTTAAACAGCTTTTGTCGAACTATGTAGGCAGACCTACCCCGCTTTATCATGCGAAAAGGCTTTCAGCCTATATTGGCGGTGCTGAAATTTATTTAAAACGCGAGGATCTTGCCCATACAGGCGCTCATAAAATCAACAACACTGTAGCTCAAACTCTTTTGGCAAAATATATGGGAAAACAAAAACTCATTGCTGAAACAGGTGCAGGCCAGCATGGGGTTGCAACAGCAACAACAGCTGCTCTTTTTGGAATGGAGTGCCAGGTTTTCATGGGAGTTGAAGATATAAGAAGGCAGGCTCCCAACGTTCAGAGAATGAAACTTTTAGGCGCATCGGTAATACCTGTTGATTCAGGAACAGGCACATTAAAAGATGCCATGAACGAGGCTATGCGCTATTGGGTGGGTAATGTTGAAGATACATTTTATGTAATAGGTTCTGTTGCAGGCCCACACCCCTATCCTGCAATGGTAAAAGACTTCCAGAAAATTATAGGCCTTGAAACCAAAGAGCAGATTTTAAATCAGGCAGGACGTTTGCCTGACAATCTTATCGCCTGTGTTGGCGGGGGAAGTAATGCCATAGGACTTTTTACACCTTTTTTAAATGACTCGGTGGAAATGACAGGAGTTGAAGCTGCAGGCAAAGGAATTGACACAGATAAACATGCTGCAACAATAGGCATGGGAAGCATCGGTGTTTTACACGGTTCCAAATCATATGTTCTCCAGAACGAAGACGGACAGATTTTAGAAGCGCATTCAATTTCCGCAGGTCTTGATTATCCTGGGGTAGGGCCTGAACACTCCTATTTAAGTGATACCAAAAGAGCTGATTATGTTTCGGTAACAGATGATCAGGCAATAGAGGCCTTGCAAATGCTTTGTAAATATGAAGGGATTATACCGGCTCTGGAAAGTTCTCATGCACTTGCCCATGCCTTTTCCAAAGCAAAAACCATGGAAAAAGATAAAATTATTGTTGTTAATCTCTCTGGGCGTGGTGATAAAGATCTTGGCACAGTTTTTTCCGTTCTTAACATTTAAATCAATGCATAAATAAACATTTAAAGTTTTAATTCGTATACGGATTTTAAAGATGTTTTGATATAAAAGGAGCTACAAAATGAATCGTATAAAGGAAAAATTTCAAATCCTTAAAAAAAAAGGGGAAACCGCCTTAGTTGGTTTTATCACTGCCGGAGACCCTAACCTCGATAAATCACTGGAAATTGCAATTGCCATGTGCGATAAAGGCCTTGATATTCTTGAATTAGGAATTCCATTTTCAGATCCCACTGCAGATGGCCCTGTGATTCAGCGTTCATCTGCAAGAGCACTTGCTGCGGGAACAACACTTCCAAAAGTTCTTAAAATGACAAAAGCTATTCGAAAAACAACAGATATCCCCATTATTCTTTTTTCATATTACAATCCTATTCATGCATACGGCAGGGGAAAATTTCATATTGACGCTGTTAAAGCAGGCGCAGATGGTGTTCTTATTGTTGATCTGCCACCTGAAGAATCTGACGAGTTAACACAATATTTTAAAGATGATTTTTCTATAATAAGACTCATTGCACCCACAACTCCTAAAGAAAGAATGAAAAAAATTGCCGATTCTGCCACTGGCTTTCTGTATCTTGTTTCAAAGACAGGTGTAACAGGTAGTGAGGGCCTTAATATATCCGAGATTGAAACAACATCAAAAGTTTTAGGTTCCCTTGCAAATATTCCTGTTTGCATAGGATTCGGGATATCAACAAATAAAGATGTAGCCAGTATCGCAAAAATTTCAGATGGGGTTGTCATTGGAAGTGCCTTTGAGAAAATAATTGAATGCAATATCAATAATATAGGGCTAGTTTCAATTATCTCAGACCAGGTAAGTGAATACAAAAAATCAACAAAAATTTAAAATAAAACTTACATCATTTTTATTAGTTGCAAGGGGGACGTTGCGTCATTTGAGTCCTCTGTTTTCAACAGAGGACTCAAATG
>Ga0307989_1000677_pt1 | contig 20986 bp, 24 predicted proteins | sample EllFjometagen185_FD_203164 | JGI IMG/M metagenome (GOLD analysis project Ga0307989, IMG submission 203164) | Marine microbial communities from Ellis Fjord, Antarctic Ocean - #185 | ecosystem: Environmental > Aquatic > Marine > Unclassified | place: Southern Ocean | collected 2014-10-08
TCGGTTGATTTCATCTGCAGAAAAGGAGAAAATCGACTGAATCGCATCTTCCAGACCGATAATTCCTGCTTTGCACATGTCGAAATAATCACCGACAAACAGATCCTGGAGGGTATTGACGCCATGCCAGACCCGGTTAAGACCGATGTTTTCTTCGGCTTTGAGAAGACAAGCGACGATTGGGGCGAAAACTGTGGAACGACTCATGGGACCTCCTAGATTGCCGTTAAAACGGACTTATATGGGTGTTGGGACAGAAACAGGAGAACTGGTGATTGTATCATATATTTGTGGAATTGTCAACAGTTTTGGACCACTAATTACCCGCCGTCGCTTATATTCCATGAGCTATGGCAGGGCAGGCTAAATGGCTACTAATCTACAAATAGGCAAATTAAAAGGATAAAAAATACCCTGCGTTGCAGGGTATGGGTTGTTAGTTGTTTGAATTATTGTCGATGGTCTCTGGACTCAGGTCAGAAACGAAGGAAGCAATTCCTTGCTGTATACTATTAGCAAATCTTCTTGCCCTTTCAACTTCTTCCTCTGGTACTATATCGATAGGATTATGCGTTGTATCAATATCGCCAGATTCAATTATCCGAAGTTCTGAGGTGAGATCATCCAACTGTTGGAAGTCATAAGTATTAAATTCAAACGATACATCTTCCCCACCATCAAAGCGAAGAAGTTTAATCGTTAGTACATACGTTCCCTCAATTAGATATTCTAGATCATCCAAATCATCATCACAATCTGCTCGCTCTTGTTCCACTATTATGCTGCTTTCAATTTTTACAATTTTACATAATACTGAACTGCCATTGTCTCCTGCATACAGTCCTTTGAAGTCCTGACAATCAGGTAGATGTGATTCATCGGCAAAAACAAACTTATTGAGAAGTAAATCATTCAGAGCATCATTGAATAGTCGTGGATTTTCTTCGATTCTTTCTTCCCAGGATCGCGGTGTTTCTTCGTTACTCATTGGTTACTCCTTGGCTGTGACGTTCAATGTATTCAGAAAATCGAGAATTCCAGTTTGGACATTCTGAGCGAAGGTCTTGGCTGCTGCTATCTCGGCGTCTAATGGAATAACTATACAAGCATTATTAACGTTACAATTACCAGCTTCAATAGCTTGAATTTCTGCTGTTAGATCATCTGAGTCATAAAAAGACAATGAGCGCAATTTAACTTCTACATTTTCACCAGAAGCGAAGCGCAAAAGTTGAATTGTAAGAACGTAATCACCATAGACCTCATACTCAAGGTCATCCAAATCATCATCACAATCTGCTCTTTCTTGCTGAACTTCCACATCATTGTCAATCTTCACGATTTTGCATAAAAGATAACTGTTCTCAGGCTCTCTATAGACACCAGTTATAAGATGAAAATCTTCAAAATTTGATGCACTGATGAAAACAAAATTCTGTAGTAACAATGCTTTCAAGGCATCATCAAAAAGACGCGGATTTTTTTCAACTCTCCTTGACCAAAGTTCCGGTGTTTCTTCATTGCTCATTGGTTACTCCTGTTTTAAAGGTTGAGTTTGAATATCACTAGTCATGTCTCGGAAAAATGTTTCAATTCCGAGGGGAACATTCTCAACGAATTTTCGGACGAGAAGAAGTTGGTCTTCAGTAACGAATTCTACCTGTCCACCACTCCCATCATCAAGTTCATTGTCTTCTAGCATCTGAATAAATTGAAGTAGCTCATATGGAGAATCAAGATCTTCTCTGTTTACATTACTTTCAATACTAGCTCCATTATCAAAACGCAACACCTTGATAATGACTTCTAACTTGCCACTGACAAAGTAATCTCCATCTTTTTGAACAGTAATACTATTTTCTACCCTCATAATTCGACCGAGAACATTGTGCTCTGTTTCAGGCTCGAGGTAAAATCCGTTAACCTCATAATCCTTATGGAAATGTGGGGTCTGCACAAATACGAATGAACCAACCCGAGAACCGAGAAGTGCTTCAATCGCTTCATTAAATAGCAGAGGATCTTCTTCGACTTTTCTAAACCAGCTCGTTTGTCTTTCTTCGTTACTCATTGTTACCTCCTAGGTAAAAAGTTATTCGAGTAATTGCTAACCAAGGTCTAGTGAGAACTTTCCTAACCCAACTACGGCGTTTTTTACAAACTCATGAACAGCTAACAGTTGCTCGTCTGAAAGGAAGTGAATAGGATTGTTATCAACATCACACAATTCATTGTCTTCCAGAGACTCTATTTCATGAGTAAGACTGAATGAGTGAGTCAATTCATAACCTTCTTGCAGATCAACTGCTAGAGACTTGCCGCCGTCAAAGCGTAATATCCTTGCAATGATACTTATGTGTCCGCTGACAACATAATCACTATTATCCGGAGCTGAAGACTCTGGACTTACAGAAACATTGTTTTCTACTTTGATAATCTTAGCAAGAAGTCCATCGTTCCCATCAGGATCGTAATACAATCCATTAGCAGTAAGGTCACCGCCGAGATTTGATTCATTAATAAAAACAAATGAACCAACACGAGAGATCAAAAGTGCCTCGATTGCTTCGGTGAAAAGAACTGGATTTTCTTCGACTTTCTGGGCCCAACTTTTCTGGTCTTCTTTGTTACTCATTGTTAACTCCTAGATTAATGTTGTTCAAATGATTGTTAACAAACGTCTTGTGAGAATTTTTCAAGTCCCAGTCGAGCGTTTTCTGCAAACTGACGAACAAGCAGGAGTTGATCATCTGAAAGGAAGACTATAGAATTCCCATCACCATCCCATAATTCACTATCTTCTAGGGATTTAACCAAGGGAATAAGATCAAACGAATCGTCATAATCTTCACCACCTAAATTGATTTCCATTTCCTTGCCATTGTCATAACGTAATACTCTCACGATAATCTTCAGTTCTCCACTGACAATATAGATTCTATTGTCGGGTTCTGCCGATTCGGGTTGAACGGAAACATTGTTTTCAATTTTGATGATTTTCGCAAGAAGGCCATTGTTGCTGTCGGGATCGAAGTACAAGCCATTAGAAGTAAAGTCATCACCAAGATTTTGTTCGTTAATGAATACTAAGGAACCAACACGAGGCGCTAGTAGCGCTTCGATTGCTTCGCTAAAAAGGACAGCATTCTCCTGGACTTTCTCCATCCAGCTTTTCTGATCACTCATGAGTACCTCCAGTTTCCGTGGTTTGGGAGAATAGTGAAGATTAACCCATCCAGATAACTTTGTCAATTATAAAAAGCCAAGTGCTTGACAAAACCTAATAATTATGTAATAATGTAGTGTTGTCAATAAACACAACTAAGGGAGGAAATATGAGTATTACAGAATTGGTGAAAATGCATGGTTTGAACATTTGGGTCTGGTGTGATAAAAAGGGCTACAGCCCGTTTCAAGTGATTAAAAGACTCAAGGCAGAAAAGTACTTTAAGTGTGTCTATGAAGATGGTAGAGAATTCGAGCTGTATGATTGTCTGAATGATTACGTCTTGATAGATTCCCCTGAATAACAAAACAAAGCACTCAGAACTGAGTGCTTTTTCATTATAAAAAAATAAAGTTCCCATTGGGAACTTTTTGTGATTTTTATCTTACTTGATTAATAGGTCGTGGGACCGGACTCAAGATAAGGACTCTCTCATCTCCCTGCCACCAATCATAAGCATACCAACCAGCTTTGATGTATCGCCGTGCTAGGACAATAGCCATAATATCGTGATTTGGAATTGGAGTCCTAAATTCATTCTTTCCATCATAATCTTCTAGAAGCAATGCGTCAATTCTTTCTTCCATGTCATCTATTAACTTCATTTCTGCTTCTGAAAGTTTCTTTCCTTGATCAATAAGAACTCTTTCATACTTGACTGCCATTGTTTACTCCTTCGGTGGTGGTTGGCATTACGTATTAAGTATTAGGTATTAAGGAACTAGTTTTATTTTAGTTTAAATGAGCCTATTATGTCAATAGTGAATTCGATGAATCGAATTCCTACAAACAAGGATTAGAAAAGATTTAGATGTTGTTTTTTAACCACTCACGAATGACTTCGCGATCATCCCATGGAATATATTGGCCATCGGCAACTGCCATTGCTTGCTCGGAACCTTTTCCGGTGACAAGAACTAGGTCGTTTTCATTGGCAAGAGATAATGCTTTTGCTATGGCTTCTTTTCTGTCTTCTATCTTGTATAAATCTGTGTTTAATTCTTTTCCGGCTTCGATTGCTCCAGCTGAAACGTCGTTGATAATTTCATTTGGGTCGTCGTTGTAAGGATCTTCGTTCGCAATAATAACTATATCGGCAACAGTTCCGGCCATCTTTCCGAGGATTGGACGACGGGCTTTGTCGCGACCGCCTCCGCATGATCCGAGAACGTGAATTATTTTTTTGTCTTCTGGTAAAACTCTCTTGATAGTTTTGTACAAAGCTTTCATTGAGTAAGGTTCTGGTGCGTAATCAACCATGACTGAGAATTTCTGGCCTTCGTCAATCATCTCCATTCGGCCTGGGACAACTTCGACTTTGTTTAAATTTTCAATTACTTTTTCTAAATCTAAACCTTCTTCCTCGGCAATAACAATTGCGGGAAGTGAGTTGTAGACGTTGAATTCGCCGATTAGTTTTAGTTGTACTTCTTTGTTTAAGATAGAATAACTAGTTCCGGATAAGCTGACCTGAACATTACTGGCTTGGAAGTCTGAATTATTCTCTATAGAGTAGTTAATTTTTCGGTTGGCGTTGAAGCTCATGAAATAGTCAACGTATTTGTCATCTTTATTGGCAATAATAACTTTTGGTATTTTCTTTCCGTTTAATGTTTTGATTGGTTTCTTGGTTAAATGTTTGAACAGTTCCCCTTTTGCATTTTTGTAGTTTTCGAAACTACCGTGAGACTCAATATGTTCGGGTGTTAGGTTTGTGAATACAACATAGTCATAGTTAATGCCTAAATGACGGAACTGTTTTATGCCTTCTGATGAAGTTTCGATGACTGCGTATTTGCAACCGGCGTCAACCATTCTTTTCATGTATTTGTGTAGTTGAAAACGTCCGAGCATGGTCATTTTCTTGTCGTTCAGTTTTTCTTCACCAGCGATTTTAAATGAAACTGTAGACATGGCTCCAACTTTGTCACCACCAGCCTCGAGAGCTTTGGAAATCAGACTAACAGTTGTAGATTTGCCGTTTGTACCGGTAACTCCGATAACTATCATGTCTTTTGATGGATTATTATATACTAAAGCGCCCAAAAGGGACATGCCTTTGTGATAATATTGAAGTGAGTTTTTTGGAATGATTTTTTTGATTAGTGTTTTCATATATAGGTATGTTAGCATTGATGTTTGTTTTTTTCAAGATTGGTTATAAGAATTAGGAATTATCGCGAAGCGATATACCTTCACATAAAGTTCCGGTACACAGGTCACTTCGTGAAGAATTATGAATAAAGAATGTATAGTTAAACCCGCCTCTCGTGAGAGGCTTTGTCAACAATTATATAGTTCTACGAAAAAAGAAGCTCATTGAGCTTCTTTGATTTTGGTTAGGTTTGCTTGTAGACGTAGTTCCAGTTCTGAGTATTCTTTGTCAGTAATCTTGTCCATGAGGATATCGTACATCAGTTTCTGAATGTTTCCAGCATCAAAAGTTATTTTGTGTTTTTTTTGTAGCCACTTGATGCCCTTGTCACAAAAGAATGAAATACATAGAGGTGATTTGTAGTCGTTCAGAATACATCCAGTGGGTTCATGATAGTTGCAGGCTTGATATCCGTCACTGAGAGTTGCTTCAGTATTTGTAGGGATACCATACTTGGCAGTTCTCATTAATTGGAACAAACGAACGGCTGGTGAATGTAAATACACTGGATGGAAAATATAGTAGTTCCTAGCACAGCAACCGGCCTTTGTTTTTCCTCGTTGTTTCTTTACACATTTCGGATAACAATAGTTGACTAGCTGAAAGAATTCTTCGATCAATTGCTCTAGGTGTAAATACTTCTTTAATAGTTCGTGAGCTCTCTCATCAAAAGTTTCGGTTGCATCAGACTTTTGATCGGACGCTCTAACTACTCTGCAAGTCATAGGCCCTCCTTTTGAAAAACTGACTTCCTCTTATGTATAAATCATTTATTTGTAAATGTCAAAAAAGAAGCTCATTGAGCTTCTTTGATTTATTCTTAGTCTAAATTGGGGATTTCGTGTGTTTTCTTTCTTGTTTTTTCTAAACTTTCATATTTGGCAGTTGTAAGAGCTCGATGTCTTCGAACAAACAAACCTCTTACCTCTTGAACACATCGTCTCAGATATCCCTTTTTTTTAATATCTGAAATAAAAATTTTATCTTGGCCTACAGTTGCTTCTCCGTTCCAATAATATTCTGATGAATCTTTTTTAACTAAGAAAAGGTAGTAATCACTAAATCTATTTGGAGACCATTCATAAAACAACGCTAATTCATGTTTTTCGTCATTATCATCAATGATAAACCTACATGAAAAGCTTTTTCCTTGATAATCTTCACTGTATACGAATGAAATGTCTTGCAAGACCTTCTCATCATAGGACTTTGTACAAACAATACCCATCTCAGTGTTTGTTTCATTAACATCATTTAATTCACAAACATTCTTGTATTCACTGTCCCGAAGAAATGAAGAAACACCATAATCATCATCACAACCGATCACACTAAATGCAAATATAATAACAAAAACAACATTACATACTTTCAACATGACTCCTCCTTGCTCAAAAAATTATATTAATGAGCGGTTATTAGTGGACATATTAATTTACATTATTTATTTATTTTTGTCAAGCAGGTGAATTCTTTTGTAAAGGTCAAAAAAGGAAACCATTGGTTTCCTGTAATTTTAGTTTATTGAGTGACGTCTAATGTTTGCTTCGACTTCATCCATCTTGGCATTTAAAACTGCATAGTCAGTAGGCTCGCCCTTATGCCCACAAGGATTTAGAGGACCAGTACGGTTAAAAAACCTTTCTCTTTCTGGATCAATAGTGCCTGATGACTGATCGCCCTCAAGACTATTTTTGATTAACAGGTCTAATTCATCTCCTGAAAGATTTCTTCCCTCGATTGCTGCTGATCTTTTTCTCTTACTCATTATTGACCCCTAAGTAATCTGTACTTATAGAGTAGCATAACTGCTGGATACTTCAAGATGGTGGTTATTGACAAAGGTGGTATAATGGTTTAGAGTGTAGTATTGGTAGCATTTGGTATTTAGTATGTAGTAGTTAGTATATAGGGGAAAAAAGAAATAAAGTAAAAAGTAGAATATTTAAGAATAAAAGACTACGTGTTCGATAAACTCTGTTCAACAAGTTCACAGTCTGCGACACACCTGCCTACTCTTCAAGTCTGAGCCTCAGAGTCGATGACCGGCAAAGGCAGGCTATTTGAGAATTACAAATGGCTACAAACCTGCCTACCGGCAGGCAGATTTACAAATAAAAATTTAATAAAAAATATATGTCAGAGAGAATGTTACAAATTAATAGTTTGATTATAGGGAAACTGGGTGAGGTTTTCAGCAGAGAGCTGGAGATGCCGAGTGAGCTTTTTGTTACGATTAGTAAAGTAGAGACTGGATCTGATTTGAAGACTGCAAAAGTGAAGCTGACTGTTTTTCCTTTTGAGAAGAGTCAAGATGGTTTGGCGTTGGTTATTCGACACAAGAAAGCAATTCAGAGAGCTCTAGGAAAATTAATCGCTATAAAATTCACACCTAAACTATTTTTTGTTATTGATGATACGGAAGAAAAAGTAGATAATATTTATAAGTTAATAGATGATAGAGAATAGAGAATTCAACTTCTGCTGGCTTGTCGCATGAATAACTAGTTATGCTAATAGAAGAAAAAATAATTTCATTGATTGATCAAAGTAGAAATATTTTGGTTGTGTCTCACAAGAATCCTGATGGAGACACACTGGGATCTGCTTGCTCGCTCATTCAATATTGCCAATTAAAGAATAAAACCGTTAACGGTTTTTGTGTAGACCAGATTCCTGATAATCTGAGTTTTTTATTACCAAAAATTAATTTTCTTCATGACAAAGAGGCCTTAAACATTGGAAAACATGATTTGGTTATTTCAGTTGACTGCGGAGAATTAAAACAAACTGGGATTCATGAAATATTAAGTAATCGTCCGGCTAAAACTTTCTTCATTAATATTGATCATCATTTTACTAATGATAATTATGGTGATTTGAACTTAGTGCATAGTAAAGCTTCTTCAACTTCGGAAATTGTTTATAATATTTTCAACTCTCAGAATATAAAAATTACAAAGGGAATTACTAATTGTTTGTTGACTGGGATTCTGACTGACACAACATACTTTTCAAATGCGGCGACGACGATTGATTCGATTCGAGCGGCTTCATCGTTATTAACTCAAGGGGCGAAGATTAAGGAGATCACTCAGAATATTTGGAAGAATAAAAATGTTACTTCGTTAAAGTTGTGGGGTAGAATTTTTGATCGATTGATTCATGACAATGAGAGAGGAATTGTAACTGCGATTATTACGAGAGAAGATGTGACTATGGATGATTTGCCGGATGATGCGCTGGAAGGAATGTCGAATTTTCTTACTTCGCTATATGAGGCGAAAGTTATTATTGTGTTAACTCAGATGAAGGAAAACATTATTAAGGGAAGTCTACGAACAACTCATCACGATATTGATGTTTCTGCTCTTGCAAAAACTCTTGGTGGTGGTGGACATCGGAAAGCAGCTGGGTTCACTGTTCAGGGGAATCTTGTTGAAAAGAAAGAGGGTTGGGTTGTTTTGTAAATGAAAATCTCCTAGAATTTGATGAATCAAATTCCTACGGTGATAATAAATGTGTATAATAAAACAGAAATCAGCCTGGTGGGTTGACTTTTTTGTTTATATATGATATTATTGTTGGTCGTACTTTTACAAACCCAATAGCGTAAACGGAGGATCTTATGACTGCTTTCAATCTGATCAAGAGAGGTCTGCACTTTGTATTCATGATTTGTTTGCTTCTGACTCCGAGTATTGCTCAGGCTCAGGATAGGTTTCTAGGAAGATCACTTCCTCCATGGAAGATCTTGATCATTCTACTTGGGGCTTTCTGCGTAATGATATGTTTCATCCCGCTCATCAAGGGTTTGATCCATCTTCTTGACCATTTCTTTGGTATGAATCCGAAAGAAAAAGACCCAGAAGAAAAAAGATAAAATGTAAATTTAAACCAAAGAGCCGCACAACGTGTGGCTCTTTTTTGTTATATAGATGAATTTAGTAGGCGTTTGATGAATCAAGCGCCTACAGTTATTGTAAATTCAACAAATCAAATTCTTACTTTTTTTTGGTTTCCTTTACCTCCTGGTCGATTTTTTCTTCAATTGCATTTTCAATTTTTGTAACGCTGGCAATCTTGTCGCCGGCGCTCTTCAGTCTCATGACACGGACACCTTGTGTGTCTCGGCCGAGAACTGGAACGCTCTTCAGAGGCAATCTGATTACTTGTCCTTTTTCTGAGATGATTAGTAAGTCGAAATCGGTTACGCTTGCTTTGTCTATGCTGAAGGCCTTCACAACTTTTCCTGTTTTGTCAGTAACCTTCTGAGTTCGAATACCAGAACCACCACGATTTTGAACTTTGTAGTACTTCAATTCACTACGTTTTCCAAAACCATTTTCAGTAACAACAGCAACTTGAGTTTCACTCGCTTCTTTTGGATCGATACGGTTCATTCCTTCGAGGACATCGCCAGCTTTTAATTTCATTCCACGAACACCGGAAGCTGTTCTACCCATTGGACGAACCATGGATTCATTGAAACGGATAGATTGACCACGACTACTTACTAGCTGTAGCTCATCGTCACCTGTTGTTCGATAAACCCAATATAGCTTGTCTTCTTCTTTTAATTTAATAGCGATCAAACCACTTTGACGAACATTTGCAAAGTCATCGATTGGAACTTTTTTGACGACACCATTTTGAGTTGCCATGAATAAATATTTGTATTCCTTGCCTTTGTGAATTGGTAGAATTGCAGAAACTTTTTCGGCTGGTCCGAGTGACAAGAAATTAACAATAGAACTTCCCTTTGCGGTTCTAGAACCTAGAGGGACATCGTATGATTTTAGTTGGAATACACGACCCTTGGTGGTAAAGAATAACAGATTGTCATGAGTCATGGTAGTTAAAAGTGTATCAACAACGTCTTCTTCCTTTGTTGTTAGTCCTATCACTCCCTTTCCTCCACGAGCCTGAGTCTTGAAAGTCTCTGGTGGCATTCTCTTTATATATCCATCACGAGTTAGAAATACAATAGTCGGTTCGTTTGGAACAAGATCTTCCTGCTTGAATTCACCGACATCACCAACAATAATCTTGGTTCGTCTTTCATCACCGTATTTCTCTCTGAGATAGTTAACTTCTTCTTTTACAATGTTAGCAATCTTAGTTTCTGAAGCAAGAATTTCTTTTAGATTTTTGATTATTATTTTCTTGTCTTTTAATTCATTTTCAATCTTTAACCTTTCCAAATTTGCTAGGTTTTGTAGTCTCATTTCTAAAATAGCGATTGACTGACGTTCACTCAGCTTGAATTTCTTCATCAATCCATGTTTCGCTTCTTCTTTGTCTCTAGATTTTTTGATTAATTTAATAACAGCATCAATGTTGTCATTAGCAATCTTCAAACCTTCTAAAATATGGGCTCTATCTTCTGCTTTATTTAATTCATACTGAGTTCGACGTCGGACAACAATCTTTCTGTGAGCTATATAATATTCTAAAATTTCTTTTAGGTTTAATAACCGCGGTTGAATTCCGTCAACCAAAGCAATCATGTTGAAATTAAAACTTGTTTGCAATGAAGTCAACTTAAACAACCGGTTCAAAACTTTTTGGGGAAAGGCTTCCCTCTTTAGATCAACAACGATGCGAACACCGTCCTTGTCAGATTCATCACGAATATCTCTAATGCCTTCTAGCTTTTTGTCTTTTACTAAGTATGCTACTTTTTCGAGCAGAGCTGCTTTGTTTACTTGGTATGGAATTTCATTAATTATAATACTAATTTTATTTTCCTTATGTTCAACAATTTCTGTCTTGGCACGAACAATTACTCGACCACGACCAGTGGCGTAAGCAGTTTTTATGTCGTTAATATTATACAAAATAGCACCAGTTGGGAAATCTGGACCTGGAATTAATTTTACCAAATCTTCAATTTCGCATTTTGGATTTTCGATCAGATAATCGATACCGTTACACAACTCAGTTAAATTGTGAGGAGGAATATTTGTTGCCATTCCAACGGCAATTCCGGAAACTCCATTTAACAGAAGGTTTGGAAGTAAAGCTGGCATAACTTTTGGCTCCTTTTGTGAACCATCATAATTTGGAACAAAATCAACTGTATCTTTTTCAATATCTTTTAGAATTTCCTCTGAGATAGCGGACATCTTTGCCTCAGTGTAACGCATAGCAGCGGCACGATCACCGTCCATCGAACCGAAATTACCTTGACCATGAACTAGAGGATAGCGCATTGAAAAATCTTGAGCCATACGTACCATAGCTTCGTAAACAGAAAGGTCTCCATGCGGATGATACTTACCCAAAACCTCACCAACTACTGTAGCTGATTTTCGAAACTTACCACTTGGACGAAGACCGATACTCCACATCGCATACAAGACACGACGATGAACCGGTTTTAGTCCATCACGAACGTCTGGCAAAGCACGCGCAACAATAACACTCATAGCGTAATCTAAGTATGAGCTTTTCATTTCGTCAACGATTGGTTGATTTTTGATGCGGTCATGATCTATGACTTCAGGTTTTAAACCTTCGCCATTGTCGCCGTCTGCTGGTTTTTTATTGGTCGATTTTTTTGAAACGAGTCTTTTCTGTTGTCTCTTTTTCGGTGGCATATTTTATTTATGATTTTATTATTTGAATATAGTATGTAGTATATAGTACATAAAGGAAAAGAATAAACTACTTAAGAGTTTATATTTTCTATCATGGTGTCGATTATTTCTGCTTCGGGAACATTGTCTTTTTGAGGATCTTTGTCTTCTGGTTTTTCGTTTATAATATTTTCGACATCTTCTACGGGAATATCTCGAATAATATCATCCATGTTTTCACCGAAACTGTCAAATGATTTTTGTACTTCTTTGAAGATATCTATTTGATCTGGGTTTTCTATATTAGACTTTTCATCAATCTTGTTGAAATTATGTTTTGTAGAATACAGCCAACCTACGATGATAAGAATTATGACAAATAACAATACTAACCAAGCAATCACTGATGGTTTCTCGTTATCAGCCGTTGTCTTCTGTGTCTGCTCAGTCATAAACTATTCTTTATCTAAAATAACAACTTTTGAACTATCTTCTGGTAAATCTTTTCTGGTGATTTTTAGTTTTGACATACGTTCAACCTTGTTCCCCATTGCTTTTACAAATTTTGATTCATCAGCAATATCAATATTCAAGTCTTTTATCTTGTAATGCATTGGGATAATTATTCTTGGTTCAATTTGTCTAACAACCTCGGATGCTTGAGAACCATCTAGAGTATATTTTCCTCCAACAGGAACTAATAGAACATCAACATCTCCTAGCTCATTAATCTGCTTTTCGTCTAACTTCAATCCTAAATCACCAAGATGTACAATAGATATATCTCCCATTTCGATTCTGAATATTGTGTTGTCTCCATTATCTTTTAGGTCAGTATCTCCGTGTTTACTAGGCATTCCGGTAACAAAAACTTTTTTTGTTTCATATTCACCTGGAACATCAAAGACTACTGCTTTGTCTTCTATATTTCCGGTAACCTTTTCCATGTTGTCATGATCAAAATGATGATGAGAGATAGTTACAATATCAGCTTTGATTTTTGATGGAAAAAGTCCAGTTTCCTTACTATATGGATCTGTTACGACTATAACTTCATTGCCGTCAATCTTTTCACTTATCTTGAAACATGAGTGTCCTAACCATGAAATATTCATATGCTATAAACTGCAGAAATACAGTAAAAACTACAAAAATAAACACTCAAGGATCATTTTTGTAATCTTTTGAAAGACTTCTGTAATTGTATCTTATTTATAATATGTTTACATTTTAACAAAAGCACCCGTAAATTACAAGTTTAATTCGGGGACACATTGTTTTTTTTGGAAATTTAAAATTATATTTTTGCTATAGCTAATTAGTTTTAAGAATTCAATCTCTTGACAAAACTGTTATAATCAGATAAGATATTTTATTGTTCTTAAACAACAAAGGTAGGGATTTAGTAAATTAGATTCCTACAAGGAGAGAGAACAATGGGACAATTACTATCTGATGTACTACTCCGAAGAATGAAATATAATTTGAATCCTCAAGTTCCTCCATGTCACAGAGTAAAGTTTTTTGGTTCAAGGTACGAAATGTTTGTGAGAGAAGGATTGGGAATGCTCGATCAGTCAACCTTCGGTCCAGAAGAAGCTCAAACCATCTATAGCCAGCTAACTTTAATGTTTTCGGAAAATCCTAAACCAGGTCTCTCAGTGGAGATTAACAAGACGATGGAAAAGCTATTAAAAGAAATCAATGAGAGTGAATAACCTTCCTCAGACATTACAAAAGGAAGGCAATTGAACAGATCAACAGAATGAAGGAGAAAACAATGGATAGACCGCTGTCTCACGTTTTATTGGATACGATGAAAAGGGAATTAACTTTTAGTAGATTAAATGCTTTTGGAGGCTCTTCGTCTCAAAGGTTTTTGAGAAGTGCATTAGAGATGCTTCATCAAGCAACTTTCAGTGTCGAGGAAGCTAGCCAAGTCCATGACAGATTGGTACTGATATTCTCGAATCATCCGGAAACGGTTCTTTTTGTGGAGGTTAATAGAACGAGGAAAAAACTTCTTGGTGAAGTTTCTCCTGATGAACAGGCCAACGCTGACAGCAACTAAGGACGTATGTTATGGTAGTCACTTTTTGGATTCTCTTTGTGTTTTTTGGGTTCCTTGCAGTGCAGGGTACTCTTAAGTTATTTATGGCTGGGCATGAATCAATGTCCGCTATTATCTGGGTAGTCTCTATCATCGTTACGGCACTTGGTGCGGGGATGTTGTTTGGAGATCTGGACGAAGAGATTTTTGGTAAAAATATTGTGGGAGAGCCGTCTTCAAAGGTTGAGCAAACGCTTGATGCTATTGAAGAGGGTGTGAAGGATACGGTAAATGAGGCGAGAAAGCTTTTGGAATAATCAATTATTAATCCACTCAATGAGTGGTTTTTTTTGTTACTACTAATCTGCTAAAACTACTAATTATTACCCGCCTACTTCAAGACTTCGGTAGGCAGGCTAATACTACGAATGCGGGGGATTTTGAATTAAGCCTTCGACAAACTCAGGCTCTTCGATAATTATGAATGATGAATGAAGAATATAGACTACGAATTACCTGACTACGTTTCAGCCTTCACTAACAGTCTTCACATAAAGCTTCGACCGTCAAGAAGTTATGGCTGACAAGAAAACTTCGGTGGGTAGGCAGATATTACCCCACGTAGCGTGGTCTCGTTACGCGGGGCAGAAATATGTACAGAATAAAAAATTTGATGAATCGAATTACTACAAAATATACGAAATTTTGTGAAAATATAAATAGAAATATTTATAATTATGCATGGAGAATTCGATGAATCGAATTCCTACGGGGGATGTCGACTTAAGGTTCCCACGACTCTCACGAGAATCGGGGTAAACCTGCCTTGATGTAAATTGAATGACAAAAAGGGTACGCGAGGACGATGCGGGGAAAATTGGGGAATAAAAAAATAGGCTAAGTTTAGCCTATTGTTTTGAGTTTATTTTAGATAAGTACTGCGCACAGGATGCCGATGGCGAGTGCGTCTGCAACGGGGTTGTAGGAATCATAGTAGTAGTAATCGTCGTAATCGTATCCATAGTCGCAGGTCCACATGGGTTGCTCGATGACTTCGTGACAATCATCATGATTGTTGAAATGATTCGAGGAGATCGCAGGAATTACCTCAAGCTCTTCCTCCGGTTCATCTGCTTCGGGCTCGTCGTAAAGTTCTTCTCCACAAGCTGGACAGTCTGCAGGATAATCACCGTTGTTGTCTAGATAATAGAACAACGGAATCTTACAGTCTTCGTTCTGACAACAGTCACCGTTGCGCTTGTTGACTTCGGTCATACCAAACTGATAGTAAAGTCCAGCAAAGTGCGCTGAGTTCGGTCCATCGCGGTCAATCTCGGTCCACTTGAAAGCGGAATCTACAATCCTTTCAACGTCGTTAAAAAGTTCTTCAGTTTTTAGGCGCCACCAGAAATGGTCCTGATTGAACAACCCATCAACCATCATTTGAACGAAGACGACTCGATACGCATTGAGAGAACCTTCTACCTTTCCTTTGAGTTGCTCAGAAAGATAGAACATCATAGCAAGTCGAAGGTCTTCGGTATCATCGCTTTCCTTGTCACAGAAACGCGGATCATAGAGATAATTCCAGCATTCGTTTTCATCATCTTCGATGTGTTCGTCTTTATTCAGCACTCGCCGAAGATCAACGTACGTAAAGATATTGAAATCGATGACTAGATGATAGATCTTCACCATGCTAGCGAGGAAATCAATACCCTTCTGATCAACAAGATAATGGATGCCATCATCACTGAACTTCAGAAGGTCATGGTTGTACATGTCCTGCAGATCAGCGGTGAACGGCTCTAGAACATCGTCGTTCTTTGGATCGATAGGCAACGCGAGCCCCTTCTCAATCGCATGATAGAGAACCGTCGTAAAAACAATTTCCTTTTTCCAGTTGTCCATTTTCTAAACCTCCTAAAGGTGTTTCTGGTTTTGACTGAGAAAAAAGGTGCTTATTTTAAGCACCTTATGAATTTATTTATCGACGTCGACCACGGCTTCGGGATCGAGGAGGACTCGGAGCCTTACTCTTACCGGAGTTACTATTTGAACTTCCAAACATCGAGCCGGAAGAAGCTTTCTTCTTGGCTCGGGGAGTGACGGTAGAACGGGTCTTCGAAGTAGGCTTCTTGACGGCAGACTTCGGCTTGAGAGCAGAGCTCTTCTTGGCCGTGGAATTCGTCTTGACGGCGGAGGGTGCCTTCAGGGAAGATGTATTCTTCTTCTTCTTGGCATCTCGCTCGGTAAACTTATTGACCCTGTCCTTATTCCCGCTAAGGTTGTTGAGCTTTTTCGCTCCAGCCTTTTCGGACTTCTTCACCTTGGCAGAACGGATCTTCTTGGTGGCGGGGCGGGGAGCCTTCTTGACCGTCGGAGTCGGGGTCATGTTGTTGCTCTTCCGATATTCCTGGCGACGCTGTTGGCGAACTTCGCGAACAACTACGACGCGGGTCGGATAGAAACCATGATGGTAAGGAGACATGTAGTAAGGTCGAGGCCTGAAGAAATATCGAGCTGACGGGTAATGATCATAACCCAGGTTTTCGTGATAGTAATTGTCCTGGTAACCACTTACCGATTCAGTATAGGCACCAGAAAATTCAACCGACTCGCTGGTCGTCGACTTTGAAAAAGACAGCTGAGCAACGGTTGTAGAAAGAGATTCGTCAGTAGGGACAGCGACCAGGTTCAGATTGAGACTGTTTCGTGCCTTGGGCTGACCATCAGGGCTTGCCACCACTGGCTCACCGTTTTCGTCGACTTCTACGATCTTGATGGGATCGAAATTCCCATCACCGTCCAGGTCGACTTCATTGATACCAGAAGCTTCATTATTGATGGCCTTGGCCAGATCAACAATCAGGGTCTGAACTTCGTCAGACTTCTGAATATTGATTTCTTTCAACCTGCCTTTGAAAATATCCATCGCGCCCGGAACGTCCAGATCGTCTGCGTTCATAAGGAAGCTTTCAGAGGCGACTACCTTCTTCGTCTGAGTTGACTTTTGGACAGTAGGCTTCGTGTGATGAATGACAGGTTCGGGACTGCAGGCGAAAAGCCCGACAAGGAACATAGCGGAAAGAGCCAGATTCAAGAAACGCTTCATGGGGACCTCCTTTGTCCTGTTTTAAATAACAGGGGGTTTTAGGAACAGCAATTTTTAAGGTAGGAACTGTGTATATTATCATAATAATTGAATAATGTCAATAGTTGGGGATTAAGCTTGTAAGTCCCGATCACTAAGTATCGAGGACTCACGGACTATGTCTCGGAGCTAGTCAGCAATAAGCTAATAGTTGATGGTGTTTTTTATGTAGATTAAGGAAAAGCTATGGATTCAAATCCCTCTTCAGTTTCCTCCTACACGTAAAGTTACGGCGGACAGGCTTCCCTTTGCTAAAGGGAGAAGGATGCAAAAAATAACTGCGTTGCAGTGATTGGTTTTAGATGATTTGGATTGATTTGTCTCCGCTATTATTAGTTATTTCAACACTCTTCAGTTCCAGGCTAGCAAATTCGATGCTGTCCATATTTGCAGTGAGTACTGATTTGAAGTGCTCTCTTACTTCAGTAAGAGAAGCGAAGGTTTTGGATCCTTCATAAACTTCGGCGAATAGTTGATCCATGTTTGCTTCAAGCTCGGAGGCTATTTCAGTTTTGGGCTTTGAAGCAACTTCGAGATTTTCGGCTATTCCTTCGTCTAAATCATTTACGCCGTAAATAGCATACATGGGATAATTGTAAGTGTATCTGAATAACATTCTCCAGGGATGCGTCACTCCATCAATAACGAACTTTACATTAGCAATAATTTCGTGTTTATTGTCTAAAGTTTTTCCATACTTAGTCCTGTAACAATCAGTAAACTTTTTAAATTCGTCTTCGGTGATAACTACAAAGTCATTGTCGTTACCTCTTACCAAGTAGACTGGGTCTTTATCATTACGATAGATACATTCAACATCGTGATTTAAGACTAACATAAGTTGCTTGATTAGAATAACAATTCCAAGCGCTGCCATAACGACAGCTATCATAAATACGCTTGCTCCAATAGCGAGATATTTTCCTCCGAAGGATGCTAAGACTGCGGATAGGAGTACAATACCGACGAAACCGTATAACCCAGGAAATAACAATATCTTTGACAACTTTTCATGTAAACTATGCTTTTTCAATAGTTCTGTGACGTTAAAATCTTCCATGGATAACCTCGATGTGGTTGTTAAAGGAACGGCAATATTGTATCTTATGATGATTTGTTTTATCTGTCAAGGTTTAGTGAATTTGATTCCACCAACAGACTTCGTTAAAACTACGACTGTCAAGAGGCTGATAAAGAATTGGATTCGTATGGGGAAATCTGTGGATTTAAATCGCCCTTCGTTTCCCTCCTACGCTGAAGCTTCAGCCTTCACCAAGGTTACGGCTGACAAGACGGTGGATAGATCGGTGGACAGGCCCCCTTTTTCTAAGTGGGAATGATGCAGTGTTAAAGGGAGAAAGGTGGAGGTCTATTGACAGAATTGGGGGATTTGTATATACTTGAGTCACTTAATAATTATCTTTGAATTTACCGAGAAACAACGGTAAAATTCACTGACTTGCTCGGGACCATTAATAGCCTGCGCGGGTTAACATCTATGTTATCCGCTTTTAAGTATGCGGATTTTTTTGAAGGCTAAATTATGATCATCTATTAAATTAGATAACATAATAGCTCTTCTGACTTAAATATTATGACAACAACATTTAACACAAACGATGACAGCAAAATGGGAAAACTTCTTGAAAGTGCTGCCATGAATTACAAACCATTGGAATTAAACCAATTGGTAAAGGGTATTGTTATTAGTACTGAAAAGAATGAAGTTCTAATTGATATCGAAGGTATTACAACTGGTATTATTAGAAAAAAGGAACTTTATCTCGAAGACGAGAGATACCAAAATCTAGAAGTAGGCGATGAAGTAGAAGCTACTGTAATCGATCTAGAGAATGAATTAGACATGGTAGAAGTTTCATTCAGATTTGCAGGTCATCAAAAGGCTTGGGAAACATTGAACAGACACAAGGAAGAAAACAAGATTGTGGAAGCTAGAATTCTTGATGCAAACAAAGGTGGTCTACTTGTTCAGGTAAATCATATCAATGGTTTCTTGCCTGTATCACAATTGAACCCAGAGCATTATCCTCGAGTTCCAGGTGGTGACAAGAATAAGATTTTAGAAAAACTAAAGAGCTATGTTGGTGAAGACTTCGAAGTGAAGGTCATTGATGTAGATACAAACCAAGATAAATTAATCGTTTCAGAAAAAGCTGCATGGGAAGAAACACAAAAGGATGTCTTGGATAAATATAAGGTTGAAGATACTGTAGAAGGTACAATTACAGCTATTACTGACTTTGGAGTATTTGTTAAATTTGGTGAAAACCTAGAAGGTCTAGTTCATATTTCTGAATTAGCATGGCAGAGAATTGACAATCCAAATGATCTATTCAAAACAGGTGAAACAATCAAAGCTGAAATTATCAACATTGAAGGTTCAAAGATCTTCTTGTCAATCAAGAAATTACAAAGAGATCCATGGTTAGACATTACTGATAGATATCAAATCGGTCAGGAAATTGAAGGTAAAGTTATCAAGGCTAATCCATTCGGTTTATTCGTAGAGCTTGATGCTGATATTCACGGACTAGCTCATATTTCTGAACTATCAAACAAACCTATTGATGATATTTCAACTATTGCAAAACCTGGTGATGTAAAGAAATTTACAATTGTAACTATCGAACCAAAACAACATAGACTTGGATTGAGTTTGAAAGATTCAAAAGCTAAAAAGGTTGAAGCTGTAGAAGAGAAAAAAGAAGAAACTAAAGAAGTTGTTGCTGAAGAGACAAAGGAAGAAGTAAAAGAAGATGTGAAGGAAGATACTGCAGAAACTACTGAAGTTGTTAAAGAAGAGAAATAAAGTTAGAAGACTTCATATAAAAAAACACCTAGATGCTTCGGCTCTGGGTGTTTTTGTTTTGGGTTGAAAGGTGTGTTCGGCAGGCTCACACCTACCTACTGGCAAAGGCAGGCCTGAGGAGTAGTGGGGATTAAAAAACCAGCTCCGCGTTGGGGGCTGGTTTGGGGTGATTATTGGAAAATTTCGTTACTGCGCATGAGATGGTCGCAATAGAGACAGCGGACGAAACCTTTCTGGGCTCGCATAAAGCGTGGAGTGGCGTGTTCGCTGAAATGTGGATGAGAAAAGCAACCGCCGATGACGTTTCCTTTCGCATCACGAATGATGTTACTGCAAGAACCTTGACCTTCAATCACTTGAGGCTGACCGAGATCAGTCTTGCTATCTACCTTTTTGTCAACGATGTGATTGACAGTGGCTAATTCTCCATGAGTTTCACGTCCACCGACAAACGCGGCGACGGTTCGAAACAACTTAACATCGGGTCTGCGGTTTGGTAGCATCAGGATTCCCTTGTCGCAACCAGGCATTCCTTTCTTTTCAACTGTAGCCAAGCGATAGTGTTCACCTACTTCTCCGCGAAGGTGCAGATATAGCTCGACTTCTAAACCTGGGGGTAAGTGATCGATGACGACACCGTTACTGATCGGTCTAATCTTGTGTTCACCGTCGTGAAGTTCTTTCGGAATATGCTGACGTTCGGTCCAGAAAATATCTTCTTCATTCGGTTCTTGGTATACTTCGCCTTCAAAATCTTCACCCAAGTATCCGGTGCAAAGAGCAACTTCGACGATCCTGGTAGGAATTCCGGCTTCTGCTTCATTGAAGTAAAAAGCGTTTTTCATAAGATCTACTTCAGGATCGATCTCTGAGTTCCATCGTGGTAGTGGCAATGGATGCATGATGATTCCATCTTCTTTCATCGCTTCTGCTTTTGCAACGGTCAGAGTGAAGTCGCCTTTTGAGGCTAGGAGTTCTGCCTGGACTTCT
>Ga0307989_1000678_pt1 | contig 20981 bp, 17 predicted proteins | sample EllFjometagen185_FD_203164 | JGI IMG/M metagenome (GOLD analysis project Ga0307989, IMG submission 203164) | Marine microbial communities from Ellis Fjord, Antarctic Ocean - #185 | ecosystem: Environmental > Aquatic > Marine > Unclassified | place: Southern Ocean | collected 2014-10-08
TGGTTAGAAAAAAAGAAATAAATGGTAAAAATTATGAGTTAGTTGCCGGAGAACGCCGTTTAAGGGCCTCTAAATTAGCTGGTTTTGAGATGATTCCGGCGCTGGTGAAGGACATTAAAGATCAGGATTTGTTGGAAATTGCTTTAATTGAAAATATTCAGAGAGATAACCTTAATCCTATTGAAGAGTCTCTGGCTTATAGCAATCTTTTAAAAGAACATGGCTACACCCAGGAAGATTTAGCTAAAAGAGTGGGAAAGGCCAGGTCAGCGGTTGCCAATTCTATTCGACTCCTGCAACTACCAGAACAAATAAAAACTGATTTAATCAAAGAAAACTTATCCACCGGACATGCCAGACCTTTATTGGGGATAAAAAATCCAGACGATTTAAATAATATTCGGGAAAAAATCATTAATGATAAAATATCAGTTCGTCAAACTGAAGAGCTGGTTCGTTCGTTAAAAGAGAAAAACCCGGTTAAAACAAAGATCCAGCCTAAAGAAAACAGTTTACCTTCTCAAATGAATCTAAATCAGGAACGCTTAAGCGAGTGTTTCGACCGTAAAGTGACCATTAAATCAATGGGTGAAAAAGGGAAGATTGTTTTGGAGTATTATAATACAGAAGATTTTAATCAGCTGTTTACGAAATTACTAAAATCAAAATAAAAATAAAGACTATGAGTTTTTCCAAAGAGTATAAAACGACCAGTTTTTTATCTGAAAATATTGAGTTGGAAGGGAATCTTTACGTAAAAGGTGGGATTAGGGTTGATGGAAAAATAAAAGGCATTCTAAAGAGTGATTCAACAATATTTATTGGTGAAAAAGCAGAAATTGAAGCTGAAGTCACTGCGCGATCATTGATTTCAAATGGTAAAATTAATGGTAAAATTATTGCGCAGGATACTGTTAAACTCAATAAACCGGGGATGATGAATGGTGAGATATATACCTGCAATATTGGCATCGAAAAAGATGTTAACTTTAATGGCAGATGTCAGATATTAGCACCTCAAAATAACGGAAAGCCGAAAACACCTGAACCCAAGAATCCGAGAAAGCCAATTCCGAATCGGGATTAATGATAGGGTATCGGTTGCCCGATACCCTATCAATTAAGTTGTCAATAAGCCGGGTTCTGTACTTATAAAGCTGTAATCATTTATCTGGGACTGCAGTTACCTGCAGCCTCAAGCATCCTACCCGACAACCAGGCGAGCCACCCGTATATGTTGTCCTACTTGGATTTGCTTCGAATGGGGTTTACCATGCCAATTATGTCACCATAATTGCGGTGGGCTCTTACTTTAAGGAATAACTCCCCCACCATTTCACCCTTACCTGTTTCTTTTTCAAGATCATCGGCGGTATATTTTCTGTGGCACTTTCCATGGGGTCACCCCCTCTGGCCGTTAGCCAGCATCCTGCTCTACGAAGCCCGGACTTTCCTCTACTGAATATAAAACTCAGCAGCGATTACATTTTCAACTTAATTGAATTTCTAAAGTACCAAGGATCTTTCAATCCATCAATAGAGGAAGTGGATAATTATTTTTTATGAGGGTGCAATTTAAATATATTTTCTGTAACTTCATGGAGCTGTTCTGCCAATGTGCCTTCATTCTGGTTTAACAAATCCTTTAAAGTGAGATTAACCAGGACTTTATCAATGACATTTTGAAGAGAGGTCCATAATGATCGCATCGTACAATCCACAGTATGGGTACAGATACTGCCAACACCGGTATGTTTTTCACAAAACTTGCTATCGTATAATCGCCCCCCCAATGTTCCCAATACTTTACCGATGTTTATATTTTCAGGACGATCAGCTAATACATATCCTCCGGTATGTCCCCGAATACTGTTTAGTATTTCAGCCTGTCGCAGAATCCTTAGTAATTTAGCAACATTATGGGTAGTTAATCCTTCTGCTTCGCTAATTTCTGCGATCGTAGTGCCATTTTTAGAATTGTTTTTCGCAACTTGAATTAAGCACCGTAACCCGTATTCTTCCTGAGCTGAAAACTTCATAATTATTTATTTATATCAAATTAGTTAGTAGGTTATGAACTGTCTTGTGAGCATAAGTTTTTGTCAGAGATATATCAACCCAGAATAATCAATCTATTGATGTAAATGCTTATTATTGAGAATTGATTTATCCAGGCTAACAGTTTAGAATAAACAAAATAATATTTTATAAAAGGCAAATATGAAAAAAACAATGTATGATGTATCCGTAACTTCTCAGGATGATGTGATATATATAGAACAACCATCTATTGACGACCAAAATGAGTCTGTAATGTTACATCCGGAGCAAATTGACCTGGTTGTAAGATGGCTAAAGGAAGCAAAAAATGAAATTATAAAAAAACGCAAAAAACAGGATTTACCCATAAGAAAAAAAATGTCTCATAAGAATCAATCTTATATTTCTTAATTAATCGATATCAACTGTTTTTCTGACCCGGTTCGGTAGTTTATCCAACCAATCGGATCTTCTTCTTTTAAAAGTTCCGGATCTAAGATCTTCTTTAAATGGGTGTGGAACATAATTGCGTTTTAACTGTTTTCTATTCTCAAAATCAGCTTCATTGGGATGAAAATTAATCGCTGCCACCTTTTTTTTATCAAATTGAACATCTTCGTTGCCTTTTTCCATTTCCGGATAATCGATCCTATGGTCATTTTCTGGAATTGAATCGGCATCGCCGATATTCTGGTCACCTTTTTTAGCGTAGATGCCATAAGTCGGAATACTTGCCGTAATAACACCCGAAGCAAAATTTTCCTGAGGTAACCCCGATATTGTGGCAGAATAAAGATCTTTAGCAATTTTTAAATTTACTTGAGGGATTCCTGTATCATTAGCGATGAAGTTGAATTGATCCGGAAACACTAAATCTTTTAACAGCTTCTTTCGGGTACTGACCTTAACTTTCAATCGACCGATTGTTGATTCCAACTCCTTTAATATCGTTCTTTCAGTAATTTTCATATACTGATCGGAGGATTCGCTAAAAGAAACAAGATTTTGGGTGATAATGTGTTCCAGGTTATAATAGAGGCAGTTGAGAATACCGGAATTGGTTCGGAAGGGTAAAAATATTCGATTATGATTGATGGCATTGCCATTGATTTGAATTTGACATCCAATATGAATATTTAAGTTTTTTTGAATGATTGCCTTGAATCGAAAGGGATGCTGAATATGAAATTCCTGGATGGGTGCTATTTGAACATCTTTTAAGATCCTACCGGAAAGATCAGGCCGTTCCTGAATTTTTTTTAGTAAAGTTTCAATTTCCCGTTTAATAAAACTGTTTTTCTTTTTTTCTAAAATGGTATTGGCAATTCCAAAATGAGACGACTTGGGATTAGCACTGATGTAATACTTCATCACTGTTTGCAAAAGTAAATCGGACAAATTTCCAGCAACTTTAAGATGATCGACAATAAACGGTGTCGGTATGAAGGATTGTTCAGGGTGACTGCTGAACCCATCGAGCAAAAACCGGACAACCGCTTGAACTTGAATCGTATCTGAAACCTCAGTGACAATGTTTTCTAAAATTCCTTCGGAATCTTCAAAATTTGGCTGAATGTCTTTACCCAGTAAATAATCTCTGCCTGTGCCGGTATCAGTCTTTTGCCAATCTGAGTATGTCATTTTCTTTAAAAAATCAAGTCATCAATAATAATGGATATAGTGCTAAATCAGTAGACCACTGATTCAACTGTTTTTTTATTGCATAAGCGGCAAGTAATTGCAACAAAAGCTTGTCCAATTCACATGTAGATTGAAGCTAATATTAATTTATATTTGTATGCTTGTTAGGGATGCTTTTCCTCTAAAAACAGATAGGCATCTGTAGAAAAAGCTTTGAGTATATTATCTAAAGCAGCCTTGTCACTTCCATCCATTATGATATTATCATCTAAATCAGAAGTCTTAATTTTATACAGGTAATGTAAGTTTTTTGAAGATTTTTTTAACCAGAATTTATAATTTCTATCCAGCAACCCTATTTTATTTCGTCCAAAGGGAAAAGCGATACCGGTAATGACAGAATAGGGTCGATTTGAAAAAGTAGGTGACAACATGGAATAACCATTGAATTGATCTGATGATGGTAATCCTAGTAAGTCAAAAATTGTGGGAAAAATATCAACATGGGAAGAAAAATTCACCGGTGGTAATTTTTTGTTATTGAGATCACAAATAATTAAAGGTACTTGGATTCTTTGATTAACATAATTACTTTTACCATGCCCTTGTAAACCGTGCTCCCAAAATTCTTCACCATGATCCCCTGTAAATACAATGATTGTATCAGGTCCTAATTTATCCTTTAAATTTTCAAAAAAATTTGTGAATGTGGCATCCAAAAATCTGACACTATTTTTATAACGATTAAAGACTTTCTCCCTGTATGTTGCCGTAGAATATTTATTTTGTAGGTAATTATAGTTTTTTTCCATGACTGGTTTATAAATAGTAAAATTATCAGGGAAGTAATAATTATGATGGGTGCTATTGGGATGTATAAAAATAAATAAAGGCTTTTGATTAGATTGATCAATTTGCTTCTGAATCCATTTGATCATATTAACATCGTCTTCATAAATTGTGTTTGATATGAATTCCTTATATTTGTCAAAAACCTGGAAGATGAACTTCGGTTTATTCCAAGAACTCAATCGTGTTGCTGCTGATCCAATTAAGGTGTATCCTTGTTTTTTGAGTGTTTTCAGTCCATACGACGGAAGATCCTGATCTCTAACGGGTTCTAAATGGTATCCGTGAAGTCCATATAAAGCAGCAAAGACACCATATTCAGTCGTGTGCCCTCCGGAAAAATGATAATTCGATGTCAGACATCCATTTTTCTTGGCAAAATTTTGCATTCGGGGCATGAACTCAGGTGAATAAAAATCCCCCCTCAGGCTTTCGGCAGTAATTAATATGATATTTTTTTTAGTTGGTGATTCTGAAATTTCGGGATAATGATACTTGGCGATTAAAGGATATTGTCTGGGAACACCAATAATTCCAGAATAAAAAGGGTAGATGTTTGAAAGTTCAGAATTATTCGGTAAGTGCTTTTTATAAATCCTATAGTGAAGGTAAAGTTAATAAAATAATAATGCTAATAACAAAACTCCAATGGGATTTTTTATTTTCCTAACCATAACCAGAGCAGGATTTGTAAACGGAAAATAACAATTAGCAGCACGACAATGCTGATTAAAGTCGCTGTACCAAGTTATAATTCACGCTCCCAGTGTGGGTTTTGTAACATTTTAACTACAATTCTGTCATAGGCATGAAGTCCCTGACTGATATAAATTTTTGTATCAGCTAAGGCCAAAAAAAGAAAAAAAGTTTCACCTAAAGATAGATAGATACCAGCGATAGTTTTTGATATAAGTTTTAGTATGTAATTAAGTGGCAATATTAATATAAAATGCAACAAAACATATACTAAAAAAGAATGTAAACTAAAAGCAAGATAGTCTATAGAGGTTGGTTGGGTATTGTGAGTTTCAAATAATGGGAATAGGTGAAATATATAAATACCAACAATAAAAAAAGATTTATAGAAATTTGAGTGATTGTTTTCATGATTTAATTTATAAACCAATTTGATATTTAAAATAGATAATTTTAATTTAATACGTGGCGATAAACATCCAATGTTAGTTCTGCACATCGTTTCCAGGTAAAATCGGTGGCGTATTCGAAACCCTGATTTATAAAATCTTCTGAAAGATCGAGCGCTGAATCAATACCATTTGCAATAGATTCTGTATTATAGGGATCAACGATAATAGAATACCCACCACTGATTTCAACACTTGCACCTTGATCGCCAACAATGACAGGTGTCTTACTTTTTGATCCATTTCTTTGAAAATGAAAAGATCATGGATGGTGCATATTTTTTGACACGGCGCCAATCAGGCATGGAACCATCAAAACCATGGATTAAATCAACTTTCTTAAAGAAAGGCCAGATAGGGTCCTGATAAAACTTTACTTTTTTGAACTCTGGACTAAAGCTATATGAGATTTTTTTATATCTGGAAAAGCGACAAAAAAGATTAATATCAGCTGCATCAGTTTCCTGATAAATAGCTTTCATTAAATTCGTTGAATAGTATGCAATACCGGTTTTCTTTTCAATGCAGGTAGGTGTAATATCAAACCCAATTTTCATGGTCTTTATCCAAAGTTTAATAGTTTGAAGTATGGATTTAAACCGTTCAAATGCCTGGTTCACTGATATGTTTTTTCTGAAAACTATCTCTTTTTTGTCTTTATCTTGTCACGCTTAAAATGATTTTGGAAAAATTGCCATTGATTGAGTCTTTGAGAAAGAAATAAAGCCTTCTCAATGGTCAAGGTATTGATATCGTGCAAGTCTTTAATATTTGTAAAATAATCTGTTTTCTATGATTGCCATTTTGATTTTCAGGTAATAATTTTATAGAAATATTCAGTAGATCTTCCTTAAAAATTATTATTATAAAAAACCATGCCCACGCCCTCAGAGTTTGTACATCTTCATTTTCATAGTCATTATTCCTTGCTGGATGGAGCCACTAAAGTTAAAGGATTGGGCAAACATCTGAATGAACTGGAGTACGACGCCTGTGCGCTCACAGATCATGGTAATTTATATGGTGCCATTGAATTTCATGATGAACTGAAAAAATCGGGCATTAAACCGATCATCGGAATGGAAGCCTATGTCGCAAAAGTGAATCGTTTTCACCGAACATACGCCAAGGCAGGACCGAATGCTTATCATACAGTGTTATTGTGTGAAAACAAGGTCGGTTATCAAAATCTCATTAAAATAGCCAGTATGGGATTTAGAGATGGAAAATATTATGGTAAACCAAGAATTGACCATGAATTACTGGAAAAATATAACGAAGGATTAATTGTACTGTCTGCTTGTTTGGGTGGAGAACTGGCACGTCGGCTTTTGGAGGGGGAAAAGGAAGATGCGATTAAAACGGCAGAATGGTATGCGGATGTTTTTAAGGATCGCTATTATATTGAGTTGCAGTCTAATAAACTGGAAAAACAAGACATTGTAAATCCACAACTCATTGAAATAGCAGAAAGCTTAAATATACCTTTAGTTGGGACTTGTGATTGTCATTATTTAAAAAAAGAACATGCGGAAGCACAATATATTCTTCAATTGATGGGGTGGCAAAAAAAAGTAACGGAACCCGATGTCAAGCAATTGGAAGTCTCGGAAATGTATGTAAAATCTGTGGACGAAATTAAGGATGCTTTTAAAAATTTACCGGAAGCCTGTATTTCCAATACCAGAATTATTGCTGATCGCTGTGAGTTGGATCTCTCTACAAAAAAGATGTACCTGCCGGAGTACCCTGTCGAAAGTAAACGGGCCCTGGATGAAGAATTGATTTATCAGTCCCAGGAAGGGTTGATACATAGATTTAAATATCTGAAAAAGTTATATAAATGGTCGGAGGAAGAAGAACTAAAACAGAAAAAAATCTATGAAGATCGGCTGGTATTTGAATTAAAAGTTATTAATGATATGAAATTTCCAGGATATTTTCTCATCGTTTCTGATTTTATTAAATGGTCCAAAGCTAATGATATCCCTGTTGGCCCGGGAAGAGGCTCGGGTGCAGGGTCTCTGGTTGCTTATGTTATGGAAATCACAGATATTGACCCCCTTAAATACGATCTGCTGTTTGAACGGTTTTTAAATCCCGATAGAGTTAGTATGCCGGATTTTGATATTGATTTTGAGGTGGAAGGTAGAGAAAGTGTCATTGATTATGTCAAATCTAAATACGGCAAAGACAATGTTTGTCAGATTTCTGCCATTGGTTCTTTAAAAGCCAAGGGGGCAATCAAAGGGGTGGCCCGTGTCCTGGACTTTCCTTATTCTGCTGCGGAGAAAATAGCCAAAATGGTTCCCGATGATTTGGGCATTAACCTAACAAAGGTTATGGAGACGCAACCCGAATTTAGGGAATTAGCTGAAAATGGAACGGAAGAGGAAAAAAAGCTGATTAACCTGGCCTTTCAATTGGAAGGGACTAATAACAACCTCTCTACCCATGCAGCAGGTGTCATTATAATGGATTCGCCAGTCTATGACGTCATGCCTACCTGTACGCCCACTAAGGGGGACGGTCCTCAGTCCATGTTCACCATGAAATATGCTGAAGCCCAGGGGGCTGTAAAGTTTGATTTCCTTGGGTTGAGGAACCTTTCTATTATTGATAAAACGGTTAAATTGATCAATAAAAAGCGGCCAGAAGATGATCAATTGGATATCACCCTGATTTCGATGGAAGATGACAAAAGCTTTCAATTGCTGACAAAAGGAGACACTACCGGTGTTTTTCAGCTGGAATCAGAGGGGATGAAAAAATTGATTCGAAAATTGAAACCGGATTGTTTTGAGGATATTATTGCCCTGGTTGCGCTGTACCGTCCTGGACCTCTGGGCTCAGGTATGGTTGATGACTATGTGGAAAGAAAGCACGGCCGGCAAAAGACAACTTATCCCCATGAATTGATGGAACCCGTTTTGGAAGAAACCTATGGTGTAATGGTTTATCAAGAACAGGTAATGCGTACGGTTCAGGTCCTGGCTGGATTTTCTCTGGGTGGCGCTGATATTCTAAGAAGAGCTATTGGTAAGAAGAAACCGGAAGTGTTAAAAGAGCAGAGACAAAAATTTGTGGACGGCTGTAAAAATAATGATATTGATGAGGAGTTATCGAACTATATTTTTGATTTGATCGATAAATTTGCCGGATATGGTTTTAATAAGTCACATTCTGCAGCCTATGCTTTGATCAGCTATCAGACAGCCTGGCTTAAAGCGAACTATCCGGTGGATTTTATGGCGGCCTTGCTGACCATCGAGAGAACCAAACCGGAAAGTGTCGTAAAATTGATTAATGAATGTCGGGAAATGAACATCGCTGTTTTACCACCCGATATTAATCAAAGTGATTTGATATTCACGGCCCATGGTGATCAAATCCGATTTGGTTTAAACGCCATTAAAAATGTTGGTGAAGCAGCACTGGAAAGTATATTGCAGGCGCGTGACAATAACAGCGGGCCATTTGCCGATCTACTGGATATTTTTTCACACCTCGATACCGGGAAAGTCAACTCCAGAGTCTTAGAAGCGTTAATTAAAAGTGGTGTCTTTGATTCCATAGAACCCAATCGAAATCGAATATTGCAGGGAATTGATCAGGTGATTAATATTGCCAATGCGGAAAAGTCTATGAATATCAAAAATCAAATGTCCTTGTTCGATTTTTTAGACGAAGGGGAGATGGAAAAAAGTCGTACCAAAGTTGAACTGCCAGATATTCCAGACTGGAAAACAAAATCAAAATTGAAATTTGAAAAAGAGGCACTGGGTTTTTATATCTCAGGGCATCCGGTAAAACCGTATGTTCATGAATTACGTTCCTATGTTCAACTATCCCGATCCAATGAATTAAGAGAAGAGGGACGTACTTTTAAATTCAGAGAAAAAGCCTATCTGGCAGGGGCAATTGCGGCTAAAGTGATTCGTCTGACAAAAAAGGCCAACAAGAAAATGGCGATTCTTACTCTGGAAGATTTATGGGGTACTATTGAAGTATTGGTTTTTCCTAAAACCTTTGAGGCCTTCCAGGATTTACTGAATCAGGAAGAGCTTGATGATCCGGTATTTATTTCAGGCTATATTAATAGTAGTAAAGAAGATAGTTCAGTTAACATTGTTGCGGACGAAATCATATCATTACCACTGCTAAGGTGTGAAAATACTAAAAGAATGAATATCGGTTTACCAGCAGAGGCCGATGAAAAAATGTTACAGACCATTAAAGATAAAATGGATAAATACCCCGGCGATTGCAAAATTAACTTAAATCTGGAAACAGAAGAAAATTGCCGGATTAATATTGCCATCCCTCAAACGGTAGTTGTATCCGAAGAACTAATCAATGAACTGGAAGAGATCCTACCCGTCGATAATTTTTCTTTTCAATATGCCAAAGCAAAATAACAGTTCATTGATTTTATTAATGATTATTCTAAAACCAGGGTACATGTATCAACTTGGTTCTGTTATTTTAGTGATGTACCAGAATGTGTACTTCTTGCTGCCAGCGTCGCAATTCATTCCCACTTTCAACTAGATGAATTGCAAGTGTCCATAGTTGACATGACACTAGTCAGATATCACTTATTCCAGGTTATTTCTGGTAATAAAATTTCAAATTGGCAGACATCATCCCCATTGATAAGTGATTTTAATAGCTTAATTTGAACCGGGTGTTGTAAGATTTCTTCCCATATGCCCTTATAAAACCCACCTCCGCAATAGCAGTATGAATTTGGCACTTTTTCGACGCTTTGGAAAAAGGATTGGACTCTTGGACAATGACAATATAAGGCGCTTTTTTGCTTAGGGTCTTCACATTTAAAATAAGCTTCTAAATTATCGCTTTTAGGTATTTTAGTAGCAATAATTCGCTGGTTACCCTTAACACCTGCCAAACCCCAGCCAAGTTTAATAATTTTATCAATGAGTGATTGATCCAGTTTTAGGCTATTTTTTAAAAAAGAAACAAATTGTCCTTGTAATATTTGCAGAACAGAGTCGATATTTTGTTTTTGTTGATAATTTGTTTTGGCTTCACTTAGCATCTCTTTTGGATACTGACAGGAACAATTCAACATGATTTTTTGGGTGGTCTCTGTTCCAAATTCCTGTTCCAGTTGTTCCATTAATTGGCAGGTCCATTTTAAAGGGTCCTTTGTTTGGCTGTGGCTCCGGATAAATTTTTTTATTTCCGGTGATCCGTTTTGGATGTTTTTAGAGGAATTTAGTTTTTTTATCCAGGATTTTTCAAATTCGTCTATTGTCATTTTTTATCCTGTAATCTTTTGATTTAGATGATAATGTTCCACCATACATATGAACATTCATAATTTGTATCGATGATATTTACAACATTTCAGATTTAATTGAATTCAGCAAATAAAACAACAAATTGTAATGGATACAATATACCAATTGACATACTATCCGTGGCTTTGTATTAAAATAAATTATAAATGTATGGATACAAAAATGAAGACAATTTTATTTGGAGAAGATTAATATGGAAATAACCTTAATACCACTATTTTTTTATAGTATTTCTGCCAGTATTACTCCGGGCCCTAATAATATAATGTTGACAGCGTCGGGAGCAAATTTCGGATTTTTAAAAACGATTCCACATATGTTTGGTATTTTATGCGGAATAGTGGGACTATTTGCCTTGATTGCTGGTGGACTCAATCTGATATTTGAACAAATACCAGTTTTGCAAAGCATCTTAAAAATTGCCGGGGCCGGTTATCTATTGTTTTTGGCCTGGAAGATAGCCACTGCCGGAAAACTCAATGGTGAAATTGAAACAGATAGCAAACCGTTTACTTTTATCCAGGCGGCACTTTTTCAGTTTTTAAATCCTAAGGCTTTGATAATGGGAGTCACCGCTATGTCAGCTTTTACTTCAAGTGGTGATGACTATCTGTATTCGGCGATGATTGTCATATTAGTATTTGCTGTTGTTTGTTTACCCTCCATATCAGTTTGGGTAGGATTCGGTGTCGGTATCGGCCGGTTGTTGTCAAATGCTTTGCGCCGCCGGATATTTAACTGGTCAATGGGTTTGTTGACGGCAGCTACAGTGGTTTTAATTCTTCAATAAAGCATTTTGTTTTGAGGTAGAAGATCGTATAAATAGCCTTCTGCCAAAAATCTCTTGTTACTATTCTGATCCACCACTGCCGCAGTTTCATTAACTCAATTAACGTCTTTCCAATTTGTGGTTTTAATAAATAATTGTAGTAATTTGTTCCTGTCATGCATGGACTGCTTTGAAAAAATTCAGAGTGATGGAGAATTTTAAATTGCAGTCCAAAACTAAAAACTGGATCAATAATCTCGGCCGCAAACTTTAATTTTTTCGCCGTCGAGCGGTGGTTTACTGTCGACAAGGACTTCAGGGAAACCGTCCGCCCGGAAATCAGTGTTCAATCATTGTTGTACGAACGCTTTTATCTTATCCCGTCAATATTGAGATTTTTTATTTAATAGCATTTAAATAAGATTTTTTGAACAGGTATCTGATTTCATTAACTTTTGATTTATTATCCCTAAATATTGACAAATGTATCAGGTTAACATTTTCAGTTTGCTTATTTGAATCATTGATATGAACTAACTTTTCTTTGACTATTTTAAACGGTGGTTCTATATAAAAACAGTATTTAATATAATGATGTTGTTTTACTTGTAATTAGTGTTAATCCCTCTTCCATAGTTAATGTGGAATAGTGATGTCTTTTCTAAGTCAGAGGAATCTGAAAGTATGTCTATTGTGAAATTAGTCCCAATTAAAAACTGTTAAAAGGGAAATATGATGAAAAAATTAAGTATAATTACAGTGTCCATTGCAGCAATGCTAGCAATGTCATTGATTTGTTTTCAAAGTAGTACTTTTGCCGCCACAATAAAATTGAAATTAGCCCACTTTGTTCCCACAATGCATGTACAGCATAAAAACGTATTTGTACCCTTTGCTGAAGCCGTTAATAAAGAATCAAATGGTGCAGTACAGATTAAGATATATCCTGGTGGCGCACTTGGAAATCCCAAAAATATGGTGAATTCTATTAAAAAAGGAATCGCTGACATTGGTTTTGTTATCCCATCTTATGTTCCCGGTATTTTTAAAAGAAGTGGTGTTTTTGAAATGCCATTTATCTTTGATAGTCCCCAACATGTTACTGAAGTAATGTATGACTTATATGATGAGTATTTTGCTGCAGATTATAAAGGTTTCAAGGTACTTTGGTTTTTATCCAGCCCTCTTAGTCAGGTGCATACCGTTAAAAAGCCGATTATGACTATTTCTGATTTTAGTGGTGTGCCACTTAGGACTGGTGGTGTTACAGAAACAACCGCCTTTCGATTATTAGATGCCAACACCGTTGGTATGCCGATTACTGAACTTTCAATTTCTCTCCAGAAAGGTGTGGTGGATGGTGTTGTAACCCCATATGCAGCTTTGAAATCCCATAAGATTTTTGATACAGTGAAACATATTACTGAAGTAAACTTCAGTGGTACATTGATGGTTGTTTTAATGAATCAAAAGAAATGGAATAAATTGCCTCAAAGTGCCAAGGATGTGATTAATAAAGTAGCCGGGAAAAGAATGGGCTTAATTGCTTCTCGGGCTTTTTACAACGAAGATTTTGAAAATAAAGAAGCTGCCGAAAAAGCAGGGATTAAAATTCATAAACTTTCAACAAGGGATATGAAACAAGTCAGAAATAAAATGTCAGGCATTTATTCCGGTTGGGTTAAAAAAGCAAAAGCCAAGGGTTTAAAGGGGCAGGCAATCTTAGATGCATTAATTGCCTCAGCTGATGCTAATCGATAAAACTTGACTGACATCGGTGAATTTTACCGTCGGAGAATAGCGGTGTGATTCTCCGATTTTTTAATTGTAGACCAAGATCAAAGTAGCTCCTTCCTTGCTACATGAAAATTAAATCAATTTTCAACCGCCACCAGGGGACAACCAATGATAGAAAAATTTGCGCAACGGGCTTCAGACTTTGTTTATCCAGTTTGTAAGTACTTGGATTACATCGCCTGGATGGCTGTTATTGCAATGATGTTATTGACCGTAGCGAATGTTCTCGCCACTAAAGTGTTTAATACAAACATTTTAGGCTCCATTGAAATAACGGAATTGTTAATGGTTATTTGTGTCTTCTTCTCTTTTGCAAACACTGAAGTTGAAGAGGGGCATATCAGTGTCGATTTGCTTGTCAAGAAACTGAAACCTAAAAAACAAGCAATCATGCTGGTGATAACACAAGGGCTTTGTGCTATTCTATTCGCTTGTGTTAGCTGGTCTTCTTTGTTTCATGCCATTGAAAAACAGGAAATGGGTGAAGTAACCATGGACTTACTGATACCTCTTTATCCATTTGCATATATTACAGCCCTAGGCTGTTTTTTACTTTGCCTGGTTTTGATCATAAAAACAATAATCGCTATTGATAAGGTATTTAAATCATGAGCCCGATATTAATAGGTGTAATAGGTATTTTGGTTCTCTTTGTTCTGCTGGCAGCTAAAATGCAGATCGGTTTTGCCATGGCTTTGGTTGGTTTTGTCGGGTTTATAATTTTAAATGATCTTGAATCCGCACTAGGACTTATTGGTTCAGAACCCTTCGATGCCAGCAAGTCTTACCTTCTAAGTGTTATTCCACTGTTTATTTTGATGGGTCAGTTCGCTACATTCTCAAACATGGGTAAAGAGATTTATCAAACGGCTTATAAATGGTTAGGATTTTTACCCGGTGGATTAGCAATGGCTACTGTGGGTGCTTGTTCTCTATTTGCGGCTATATCTGGTTCTTCCCTTGCGACCGCTGCCACTTTTGGTATGGTAGCGTTGCCTGAAATGAAAAAATTCAAGTATTCAGATGCCTTAGCGACAGGTTGTATTGCGGCTGGTGGGACACTGGGTATTTTGATTCCGCCAAGTACAGTACTAATTATCTATGGAATAATCACCGAACAATCTATTGTTAATCTATTTATAGCCGGTGTTATTCCGGGTGCCCTATTGAGTTTTCTATTTATTTTAACCATTTATGTTATGTGTAAAATAAAACCTTCTTTAGGCCCCAGAGGTCCAAGATTTACCTTAAAAGAAAAAGTAGTCTCATTAAAAGATACCTGGAGTATTCTATGTTTGTTTATGCTGGTTATCGGCGGTATGTATGCCGGTTGGTTTACGCCAACACCAGCAGCAGCGGTTGGCGCTTTTGGGACACTGATTATTATGGCCATAAAAAAGCGGGCCACCAAAGAAAATATTTTTAATTCTCTAAAAGCAACCTGTAAAACCACTACTATGATTTTTGGAATCATCATTGGTGCGATGATTTTTCAATATTTTATGACCATCAGTGAACTACCGGATTTTTTGGCTACGGAAGTCACTCAAATGCAAGTTAGTAGACATGTTGTGATGGGTTTGATTATCGCTTTGTTCATCGTGTTAGGCTGTTTTATGGAAGGACTATCCATTATGATATTAGCCGTACCGATTGTTTTTCCTATTGTTATCGGACTAGGCTATGACCCCATTTGGTTTGGCATTATAATTACACTCGTTATGGAAATGAGTTTGATAACACCACCGGTAGGGGTAAATGTTTTTGTATTAAGCGGTGTAGCTAAAGATGTTCCCATGGAAACCATTTTTAAAGGTATCGTCCCTTTTTGGGCAGCTATGGTTGTTTGTATTATTGTTTTAATGATATTCCCTGAAATTGTAACTTTTTTACCTGGAACCATGGGATATAAAGGTGGATTAGGTTTTTAATTGAATAAGAAAGGATAATAATGATTTTAATTTTTTTAACTTTAGCTATTTTAGCCTTCTTTGGAATGGCTTTCGTTTTATTTTTAGAATCCAATCACGAACAGGAAAAAAGAGCTGTCATTGTCGGGGTTGTCGGTATGTTAATCGCCGTTATAATGATGGTTTTGGTATATTTTGTTCCTATTCTAATAGATCCACTTGCCATTTTATTTGCTATAGCGGGAATATTTGGACTTTCGCTATGCATTCCTGGTAAGCAAAACCCTAAAGCTTTAAAAGGTACAATGGGGTATGCGATTGATGAAATTTCAAGATTCGATGAAAGCCACTCTGTTTTTGTTAGACTCCGTGGATTACCAGAAGGTTCTGACCCTTATAAAACTTTCTATGGACAAAACCCTGGGTTAGAAGCACCAGATAAAAAAAGGCGAGAAAAAGGCTTTTTAGGAAAACTGGGAAACATCGATAAAGGATATCAGGCAAATGTTGCAATGGTTCACTCAGCTTTTGAATTACCTCATTTTTTAGGGCCCTTTGCTAAAGGAACACCATACCCTGACACCCAACCTGCTAATCTATCACCTGAAAAAGCGACCAAAATCGTTAAAAAATATGCTGAACACGTTGGCGCAGTTAGTGTCGGTATCTGTGAACTCAATCCTGCCTGGGTATATTCAAAAAGGGGAGAGATTCATTATGATAATTGGGAAGATTGGGGTAAAGAGATCAAAGACCTTCCAAAATATGCTGTGGTCATGTTATTGGAAATGAATCGTGATCATGTGATGTCAGCACCCCATACACCATCAGTAGCTGAGAGTGCGCTTAATTATGCTAAAGGAGCTTATGTCAGCACCATGATGGCGCGATGGTTTGTGCATATGGGCTATCGTGGTGAAGCAGAACATACCCGTAATTACAATGTTATTATGCCACCAGTAGCTGTCGATGCAGGCCTTGGTGAAGTTGGACGTCATGGATACCTGATTACGCCAAAATTTGGTGCCCGAACCAGGATTTTTGTGACACTGACTGATATGCCTTTGATCCCTGATCAACCGATTTCAATTGGCGTCGAGGAGTTTTGTGAGAAATGTATGAAATGTGCAGATTCCTGTCCCTCCAAATCCATACCCTCCGGACCAAAAACCAATTGTCGTGGGATTGAAAAATGGAAACTGGACGAAGATAGTTGTTTTAATTATTGGAGTCGTGTTGGAACAGATTGTTCCATCTGCATGGCTATTTGTCCTTTTAGCCGCCCTAATTCATATTTTCATAGATTTATTCGTTGGTTTGTCGCTTATTCTCCCATCGCAAAAAAGATATTCCCCCATATCGATAATTTCATCTATGGAAAACGCTGGAAAGCTAAAAAAGTACCGGATTGGTTATCTTATCCTAAACGCTCCGAATCAGAAGATTATCCTACAACAATGAACGATAGTCACTATTGATAAGAATGGGGGTGGTGTTGAAAAAGCTGCACCCGCTAACCCGGGTTAAGATCTCCATTGTCTTGATCTGCTCACTGCATCTGTAAATTTTTCTATATATTGTTGTCTGTTGATATTAGGAGTATATTGCTTTGTTAAAGGAGCTTCCCAGTCAATAGCAATATAATCAGCCGCTGCTAATTTTGCTGTTCCCATGGCGGTTAATTCTGCTGAAGATTTTACAACCACTTCCCGATTCAATACATCTGCTAAAAACTGACAAAAATAGGGATTCGCTGAAAGACCGCCATCGATTGAAATTTCATTTTTTATTGATACGATTGCATTCATGGCCTTGATTATTTCTGCTGCCCGAAAGCTGATTCCTTCCAATATCGATTGCATTAAATCGGCTGGATGAGTATCCAGTGATAGTCCAATCCATATTCCCCCCGCCGTTCTGTCCCAGTAAGGGCAACCCAAACCGGATAAAGCCGGTACAAAAACGAGTTCCCTTTCAATGGCGCTGGGTTTTTTGAATTGATTAATTTGATCATAAGTTTTAAATAACCCCAAAGACTGTGCCCAGTTAATAGCTGATCCTGCGGAATAGACACCACCATCCAATGCATATACGACTTTCTGACCTTTCAATTGCCAGGCGACTGTTGGTAATAAACCCTTGTCGGCTGATTGATAGAGACGATCTCCTGTGACCATTAAAGCAAAAGCACCCGTACCAAAAGTAATTTTAACATCACCAACTGTTTTACATCCTTGCCCAAATAGAGCCGCCTGCTGATCAACAATACTTGCCGTAATTGGTATTCGTCGACCTTTTGACAGGATTGTTCCGAAGTCACCAGTTGTTGGAACTATCTCAGGTAAGGCTTCTATTGGTACGCCAAAGAGGTCGCATAACTCTGGATCCCATTGCCCGGTATGGATATTCATTAGAGATGTTCTGGACGCAGTGCTGATATCTGTTACAAATCGATCAGCCAATCGATCAAGGAAGAACGCATCTGTGGTACCCAGACGTAGTTTCCCTTGTTTTTGAAGTTCTCTGGCTTTTGGAATATTGTTAATGATCCAGGCGAGTTTTGTAGCGGAAAAATAAGAGTCCAATGGTAATCCGGTTTTTTTCAGTACCAGAGCTTGTGAATTTTTAGGCTTGAGCCTGTCAATAATTTGGCGGGTGCGATTGTCCTGCCACACAATGACTGGTGTAATTGCCTGCTTTGTCTCTGCATCCCAGGCCAGACAGCTTTCCCCTTGATTATCAAGGCCAATAGCTATCGTGTCGTCAGAGCTATCAATGCAGGTTTGAATATTTTGGATCAATTCTTCCGGATCATGCTCTACCCAGCCGGGCTGAGGAAAATATTGGCGATGTTCCAGTGATTTTATAATTTTATTGGCACCTGATTTTTCTACCAGAAGTGCGCGCGTACTTGTCGTTCCCTGATCAATGGCTAATATGGTCATTAGTGTATTTTATCTATGGTGCATCATTTAAATCTTTAGCGATCCAATCAGCTGTCTTACGTCCTTCCCGCCAGCAATTTACAGCCATATTTAATGGTTGCAATAGATTACCCGCTGCATAATAAGCGGGGTCAGAACACCGTCCGAAGTTGTCGATGATCGGGCTGTTGGTTTCAGGGTCAATCGAAAGATGACTCATGCGAATCAGGGTTGATTCAGGTGTAAATTTCCCAGAAAAGATGATACCGTCACAAATAATTTCCCTGATCTTCTGTCTTCTATCTAAAATCTGAACGGCTTCCACCCGCTTACTGCCAATAATATTAATTATTTGGGTATTTAAAAGCAACGGGACTCCCAATAAACGCGTTGAATGATGAATTGGCCAGGGAACCGTTGGACGCTTATTTTCTTCGAGCATTGCAATCGTTTTAATCCCGGCTTTTTTACAAGTCAGAAGCGCTGAAAAGCTTACTATTTCAGTTCCGACAATGATCGGATTGCGGAAGGGAATCATGTTTTTTAAATAAACCATCGATTGCAAGGATCCGGTAGTCGCAATGCCAAGCACCCTGCCACCGGAAACCAGACGTTCCGCCCTTGGTGTCTCACGAACTCCGGTGGCTATAAGCACCCGTTTTGCTTTTAGATCTATTGTCCCTGCAGGTGTGGCCAGGCTGAGAGATCCGTTCTGACCAAGATTAGTTACAGAGATTTGCAGCCGAATATCAACACCTGCCTGTTGAGCTGTTTTCACCAGTCGTTTTGCATATGACGGCCCAGACATTACCCTGGCATATTCCACAATTCCGAAGGGAGGATGACCACAATGTCTGGGAATACCACCGGCCTCACCTTCACGATCAAGGACCAGCACCCTTTCAATACCTTTCTTCTTCAAGGCGATTGCTGCTGCTAACCCCGCTGGCCCAGCCCCAATAATGGCAACATCACAATTGTCATATCTTATCGAACTATTCATCCACATCTCCGATGGCAATTGGATTAGCAAATTGTCCCTTTGTTAATTCAGCTAATCGGGCCGAACAATAAAATCCCTGACATCTACCCATGGTAGCACGGGTCCTTCGTTTAAGACCCTCCAAACTACCTGCTGGTAGTAATCCTTCCTGAACGGCCAGGATTTCACGTTGAGTAACCATTTCACAGTGGCAGACAATCTCACCATAACCCGATTTTTCATAGTCACGTGGAAGATGTTCCGCCAGATTTGGAACCTGTGATGATATGGGATTTTCTATAGCCTTAAATGCGGCCCCTTGCTTTGAGAGCAAATAATGGACATGTTGGGCTAAACCCAATGCCCCTGTTAGTCCGGTAGAACGAATGCCTCCCAAGGTGATCCAATTTTGATCTGCCTTTTGGATGACACGGTAGTGTTTTTCTTCTGTGGCTGGCCTTATCCCCGCATAGGTTGCTGTTATTGGAATATTGGCTAGTGCCGGAAGTTTCTGGATCGCCTGTTCCTTAAGTGAGATCAAGATTGCTTTGTCTACTGAGGCGTCATTTCTGCTTTCCTGTTCTTCTGCTGTCGGTCCGACCACCAGGTTTCCAAATATGGTTGGAAAAAGAACAATCCCTTTGGTACGTTCTGAGGGCACAGGTAAAATAATCGACTTTAATAAATTGTTGGCAGCCTTATCGAAGACCACAAACTGCCCTTTCCTTGGCTTAATTGTGAATTCAGAGGCTCCCAAGACCTCACGATCAAGATAGTCTCCAAATAGACCCGCACAATTGACGACATAATGTGCCCTCACCTGACCCAGCTTGGTATCAAGCAGCCAATTGGCACCATCAAACTGGCCACTGGTTACTTCAGCATTAAAGAGTGCCTGACCCCCATTATTTAAAGCCTGCTGCAAATATGCCAGTGGCGCTGACCAGGGATCAATAATGAACTCCCCTGGAACAGCAATGGCCGATCTAATTTTTTCAGATAGATTTGGCTCTAAAGCCCGGGCTTCTGTTTGGCTTATTAAACGAAGGTTCCTAACACCATTTTCCCGGGCTTTCTTAAGAATTTTATCAAATCGAGACTCTTCTTCTTCTGACCAGGCAGCAATCAAGGCCCCTATTTTAACAATCGGTAAGTTAAAACTTTTATGGATTTTGAGGTATTCTGCATAGCCGGTGCTGACACATTGTTGTTCCAATGAGCCTTCCGGCGCATCAAATCCGGTATGAAGAATGGCACTATTGCCTTTGCTGGCTCCGTTGAGAATATCGCTAGCCTTTTCAATCAAAACAACACTGGCTCCTTCTAAAGTCATCCGACGAGCTACGGCACAACCGACAACACCTCCTCCGATAACGGCAACATCTGCGCTGGCAATTAAATTGTTTTTGATTGCTTGGTTAATATTCAATTGGTTTGTTGTGTGATTTTTGTTAGTCATGGCATATCGGTAACAAAAAATGATTGATCAGTCAAAATTCGGAAGAATTGATTCTTATATTGCCGTTTTCATTTACGTTATCAAAAAGGCAGGAATTCAACAAACCTGCTTTTCATAACTCTTCACAGCGTTTTCAAA
>Ga0307989_1000679_pt1 | contig 20972 bp, 17 predicted proteins | sample EllFjometagen185_FD_203164 | JGI IMG/M metagenome (GOLD analysis project Ga0307989, IMG submission 203164) | Marine microbial communities from Ellis Fjord, Antarctic Ocean - #185 | ecosystem: Environmental > Aquatic > Marine > Unclassified | place: Southern Ocean | collected 2014-10-08
TTTTCACTCACGAAAAACTATTGTGTGAGAGTTCAAATATTTTGAAGATGTTTAAACAAAAATCAAACCAATTATTCGAGTGACAGTTAACATATCAATAAATTAGATATGTATCGGAACTTTGAACTTCTGAACTTTGAACCCGTGAACGGTTACCTTTTATTTAACAGTTATATCTGACCGGAGGTCATCATACTGATCAATTGATTAATGATCGTCTTAATACGGTATCTTTTAACCAGCGTTCATCGTTTCTGGCGGGGTATCCGATATTATAGTGAAGTCCACGACTCTCCTTGCGGTGAAGCGCGCTGTTAATAATCAATTCTGCTACCATGGCAATATTACGGAGTTCAATCAGATCACCGGTGACTTTAAAATCCCAATAATACTCCTTTATCTCGGCTTGGATATTTTCAATCCTTCTTTTTGCCCGAGTCAACCGTTTATCTGAGCGAACAATCCCCACATAATTCCACATCAATCGGCGAATTTCATCCCAATTGTGAGAGACCACAATTCGTTCATCGCTATCGGTGGTACCCACAAAATCCCATACGGGTGGTGTGGGGTTTTTGTCGAAGTCAATTGTCTGACACTCCTCAATGGCTTTTTCTGCGGCCGTATTGGCATAAACCAATGCTTCCAGCAGTGAGTTACTTGCCAGACGGTTTGCCCCGTGAAGACCGGTACAAGCAGTTTCTCCAATGGCATACAGTCTTTTTAAATCTGTTCGGCCATAAATATCAGTGGCAACACCCCCGCAGATATAATGTGCAGCCGGAACCACCGGAATCGGATCTTGGGTCATATCGATTCCAAAGTTCAGGCATTGGGAGTAGAGATTAGGAAAACGGTCTTTGATCAAGTCAGATGGTTTATCCGAAATATCAAGGTAGACACTATCGTCTCCCCTCTCTTTGAGTTCGCTGTCGATGGCTCGGGCAACAACATCCCGACAAGCCAAATCCTTTTGGGGATCATATTTCTCCATAAAGGCATCGCCGGCAGAATTAATCAGATAACCGCCTTCCCCTCTTACGGCTTCTGAAATCAGGAAATTTTTGGCATCCGGATGGTACAGGCAGGTGGGATGAAACTGAACGAACTCCATATTTGCTACTGTTGTCCCTGCCCGATAAGCCATGGAAATTCCGTCTCCGGTGGCAATGTCAGGATTTGAGGTATATAGATAAACTTTCCCCGCTCCTCCTGTGGCCAACATGACAATTTTACTGCGAAATGTTTTGACCTGCCGGGATTTTCTGTCCAGCACATAGGCGCCACAGCAAAACTCTTCATGGGTTGTTGTGATCATCCCCCGTTTTAATCGCGTTGAAAATGTAATCAGGTCAATAGAGATATGATTTTCAAATAAATCGATTCTTTTATGCTGCTTAACCAGTTCCAGCAGTACTCGCTCAACTTCCTTGCCAGTCATATCCTGAGCGTGGACAATCCGGTTTTTTGAATGTCCTCCCTCGCAACCTAAATCAAGATTCAGTCCGCTTTCTTCATGCGGTTGGTTTTCAGCGACGTTAAAACCGACTCCCAAATCTATTAATTCCTGTATACATGCAGGTCCGTTTTCAATGACCATTTGAACGACATCTTTGTTACAAAGCCCATCTCCGGAGGATAAGGTATCATTGACATGAAGATCAAAGGAATCATGGCTGTCAAATACAGAGGCAATTCCACCTTGCGCTTTATTGGTATTACAGTCCATTGCCCCTTTTTTGGTGATTAAAGCGACATGGCCATGCTCAGCAGCTTTCAGAGCGAAACTTAACCCCGCAACGCCACTGCCTATTACGAGATAATCAGAATGGTGATGCATAATGATAATGACCGAATCTTTCTGTAAGATCCGGACAGTCCCTTTTTAGTGTTATAGGATAACCGGTAATCACATTGAAAAGGCATATCAGCTGTTAAACTTCATCAAGCGTGAATATACGATTTTATAGATATTATGATTAGATCGTTTTTTTCCGCTTACACTGTAACGATACCCGTTGTTTGAAAGCTGCCTTTTATATATGTGATTGCTCCAGTGTTATATCCTGCCTGCTTGACAGGATTTTAGAGAACAGGTAATTTTATTTGAATTCAATGACATTAAATAAATAAAACCAACTTTGAATGGGGTTCTAAAAAACGCCGAATTCTAATCTGAAGACTGTCAAGACCTTTGTATATTATTTTGACAGAAAGACAGGTTTGTTAGGTTTTTGTTAGCATTCTAGAATATCTATAATGATTAGAAAAGTGGAAATGTGCCCCAAAAGAAGGTGGTGATCTCTAAAACCCAAAGAAACACAAATGATCTTACATCAGAAACATAAATACAGATTGACTTTTGAAGCGTAGTATCATTGGTTGATGGACGTGAAAGCATGGGAAAGTATGTATTATCTTGTTTCGAACTATAGGGAGAATAATTAATGGAAGTTCATATACTCACCGTTTCACCGGCATTTATGGTAAATTGTTATATTGTTGCTTGTACAGAGACAAAAGAAGCCATTATTATTGATGCAGGAGACGAAGCAGATCGAATTCTGGATGTATTGGAAGAGAAACAGTTGAAATTGAAATTTCTTATCAATACGCATGCTCATATCGACCATATCAGTGCTGTTTTAGAAATTCAGGATGAGAAAAAAGTGCCCTTTTATGTTCATGAAAAGGAAAAACCGGTGCTGGATAATGTTCCCCAAATGGCTAAAATGTACGGATTTGAAGTTGATGAGCTCCCTAAAATCAATCAGTATATAGATGTAAGTAAAACCTATACATTTGGCAATAGTTCCCTGACAGTTATTGAAACACCTGGACATAGCCCCGGCAGTGTCTGTTTTCAAATTGAGGATCATCTGTTTTCCGGTGATACACTATTCTGTGGTGGAATTGGGCGGACAGATATCCCCGGTGGAAACCATAATCAGCTGATCAACTCTATTAAAACAAAGCTTTTTCCGCTGGATGGAAATACGGTAGTTCTGCCGGGTCATGGTCCTGTAACGACCATTGGACAAGAACGATCCTCGAATCCCTTCCTGAAATCCTAGTCTGTTTTTCAAATTGAGCCTAATTTGTAAAAGCTGCATTGAGGTTCCAATCAAATTGATTATAATTAGTGCCTGAACGAAGAGCTCCTACTTTTAAGTATAACCGGGTTTTTAAAATAACATTCAGTATGCAAGTTAAGAAGTCGTCAGCTATCAGCTATTAGCCTTCAGTAAAAAAAACGCAGAAAATAACTTATAAGGTACTAAAAACTGAAAGCTGATGGCTGATTACTAAAAGCTTGAATCGTCATTTTGGATCTAATTCATCTAAATAAATAGCAGCTGATTTTTACAGGGTTTTCGTTCAGGCACTAATTAACCAGTATCTGTGCACTAACTTTTTCTGAATTTAAGGAGGAACACCGGTGAACAAAGTCGGCTGGGTTCTTACCCTCTTATCTTGATATATATAGTTAGCAAGCTGTTATGATAAATAAAATAGTTAATTGTTTCTTTGGGTCTATTACTTTTTGGGGTGGAGTTATGATCTGAGAATTGTAATAAGTATTTTTTGTAACCGTTCACAGGTTCAATGTTCATTGTTCAAAGTTGTTTTTATACAGTTTTTAAACTTTTCCCTCAAGAAAAACTTGGAAAAACGTTTGTGTAAGAGTTCAAATCTTTTGAAGATGTTTAAACGCAAATTAAAATGATTATTCTAATAACAGAAAATATATCAATGTATTATATATGTAAGAGAACTTTGAACTTCTGAACTTTGAACCCGTGAACGGTTACTATTTTTTTTTATTGACCCCTTTTCAAGAATAAAAAAAATATTGACACTTTGATGACAATAGTGGAAATCTTTGTTCACGCTAAAAATAGATTTCCGCAAAACACGTTGAATGCTTTTCTAATTATAACATAAATCCACTGAATGGGCGTGTTCACAAGATCAATTGGGAGAATATATCATGGACGACGTTAAGATTACATCATTGGCTGATATCGAAAAAATTGAGGAGATACCATTTGAGGATCGAATCACTGCCACAAATACATATGATTTGATAAAACAGGGTGCCGCGCTGGACCCGAGTGCGACGGCAATCAGTTTTATGCTTTCGGGAGACCAATATGCAACTCCGATGGAAGTCACTTATAAAGAACTGGTCGAACAGATTACCCGAACCGCAAATTTATTTCATGACTTGGGTGTAGGGTCTGACGATGTTGTATCCTATCTGTTGCCAAATCTGCCTCACACTCATTATGTACTCTGGGGTGGGGAAGCAGCTGGGATTGTAAATCCCATTAATCCAATGCTGGAATCTCACACGATTCGTGATATTTGTCAGGCTGCCAATACAAAGGTACTGGTCGCTCTCGGCGAAATGGAAGGAAGCGATATATGGCAAAAGGTCGAAGAGATCAGGAACGATATACCGGGTCTAAAAGCGATTGTACGGGTTTTTGGTCCCAGTGATGAAGAAGAAGGAATCTATGGGTACGATGAAATTTTGCCCAATTATAACGCTGACAAACTGGATTCCGGGCGTATTATTCAGCCAGAAGATATAGCATCCATGTATCATACCGGGGGTACCACCGGAACACCGAAGCTGGCACCGCATACTCATATGAATGAAGTTGCCATGATTGAGATTATGAAAGTGTCAGGGCTTTTTCATACAGGAGATACATTGTTGTGCGGACTACCGCTTTTCCATGTGAATGGGACGGTGGTGACCGGAGGATTTCCTTTTTCAGTTGGCGGACATGTGGTTTTACTCTCTCCAAAAGGATATCGGGATATTCCGGTGTTGGAGAATTTTTACAAAATTGTGGCTCATTACAAGGCGGCGTTCTTCTCTTGTGTTCCTACTGTATTATCTGTATTACTTGATATTCCCAAGGATGATGCAGATATCTCGTCTCTGCGGTTTGCTTTATGTGGCGCAGCCCCTCTTTCTGTTGAATTGATGAAGCGATTTCAGGCTCATACCGATATGAAGGTACTGGAAGGCTATGGATTGACCGAGGGTACCACTGCATCATCGGTGAACCCCGCATTTGGTGAACAGAGAGTGGGTTCCATCGGGCTTCGCCTCCCTTATACCGATATGAAAGTTTTCAATTATGACAAAGAGGGTGCAAAAGAGGCTGCAGTCAATGAAATCGGTTCTTTATGTATTAAAGGTCCCAATGTCTTTAAAGGGTATCTGGATCAGAGTAAGAATGGTGATATTTGGATGAAAGAAGGCTGGTTTAATACCGGAGATCTGGGCAGGGTCGATGAAGAGGGATATTTCTGGTTAACGGGCCGCCAAAAGGATCTGATCATCAGGGGTGGACATAATATTGATCCGGCCATGATAGAAGAACCATTATATATGTTGCCGGATATTCAGGTAGCCGCTGCAGTGGGAAGACCGGATGCACACGCGGGTGAAGTCCCGACGGTTTTTGTTCAACTTAAACCGGGTAGTAAACTGACACAGGATAGCATCATTGAGTATCTGAAAAAAGAAGTGGGTGAGAAAGCAGCCATTCCCAAAGAAGTCTTTATTATGGATGAAATTCCCCTCACTCCAATTGGGAAAATTTATAAGCCCGCTCTGAGATGGGATGCGATAAAATATGTATATGAAAGGGATATTCTGGATCTGGGTGAGATCATTGAATCTGTGCAGGTGAAGGTTAAAGAGGATAAAACGCATGGTACTCTGGCAGAGATCACCGTGAAACCCAGTGCAAATGTAACCGAGGAAAAAGTAAGGGAAGAGATTACTTCTACTTTGGCCAGATATACGATTAAAATGAATATTAATATTGTTTAATGGCAACAATTCAGCGAGCACTTAATTCGTTTTGCTGAATTGTTGTGTTTAACTCTCCAAAGGAGTGAGTTGGCTATGAAAGTTTATACAAAGGGTGGAGATAAGGGACAAACGAGTCTTTTTAGTGGGGAGAGAATTTCTAAAACAGATGATCGTGTTGACGCCTATGGAACCATTGATGAACTTAATTCAATGATTGGGGTTGTGATTGCCCATCTGCCTGAACGATTGAAAATACAGGCAGACGAATTGTCAGTGATTCAACGCACGTTGTTTCAGTCCGGGTCCTGGATTGCTACCCTGCCGGAATCTGAGAATATTGCATATCTTTCAGAAATTGAAGATGAACGAACGAAAGATCTGGAAAAGTCAATAGACACCATGACTGATTCATTGCCAGAACTCAAAGACTTCATCCTGCCTGGGGGATCAAAACCCTCAGCGTGGGCCCATATGGCCAGAACAATTTGCCGTAGAGCCGAACGGGCACTTCTCAGAGTTGATTTTTTCGAAAGTGAATCCAAGTCCACGGAACAGATTGGCAGAGTCAAGGTCTTTTTAAACCGCTTATCTGACTATCTGTTCGTATTATCCCGCTTTATTAATCACTCTATGGATGTTGATGATCGAAAATGGAAAATATAAAAACCAGAGATTGATGGATTTAAGTGAACCTTTTAAGAGACGGGCTTTGTCTCTTTTTTAATCCCATGTTTTTTAATTCTTGATCGCAATGTCCCATAATTGATATCCAAAAGTTCGGCGGCACCACCGGGTCCACTGATTTTCCAATCTGTTTTTTCCAAAGCCCATAGAATATGCTTCTTCTCGTTTTCAGAAAGGGTGCACGTATTTTCTTCGAGACTGGTTTGTTGATCAATTGAAAGTTCCGGTACTTTAAAATCGGGAGGTGTACTCATAATCACGCCTCTTTCAATCACATTTTCCAGTTCTCTGACATTTCCCGGCCAGTCATAGTTTATTAGCTTTTTGGTTCCTTTTTCAGAAATCTCGGTGAAAGGTTTCCCCATTTTTTGACCATACAAACTTAAAAAATGTTTAGCCAGCAGGATGATATCTTCCTTCCGTTTGCTTAGTGGTGGTGCTGTAATTGGAAATACATTCAATCGGTAAAACAAGTCCTCCCTGAATTTTCCCTCTTTAACCAGTTTTTGCAGATTCTGATTGGTTGCCACAACCAGGCGGAAGTCTGAGTGAATGGTTTGTGTCCCTCCAACTCTGTCAAATTCCTGAGTCTGGAGAACTCTGAGAAGTTGAATCTGAACACTCATGGGGATGTCTCCAATTTCATCCAAAAATAGTGTTCCCCCGTCGGCCAGTTCAAATCGCCCTGCTTTTTGTTCATTAGCCCCGGTAAATGCGCCTTTTTCATGACCGAAAAGCTCGCTGGCGATCAAACTCTCAGAAAATGCACTGCAATTTACCCGGATAAAGGGTTTGTCTGATCGGGGACTTTTATCCAGGATGGTTCGAGCGACCAGTTCTTTCCCGACGCCGGTTTCTCCTAAAATCAAAACAGTTGTATCTGTGTTGGCCACTTGTTGGATTTTTTTCATTACATTTTTTATCGCATTACTTTGGCCAATGATCTCGCCAAAATGAAAGGCTTCCAAATGACGTTCCTTATAGTATTGCTTTTCATTATTCAGCTTATGGTTCAATCTCTGGACCTCATCGTATGCCTCGGCATTGTCCATGGCAATCGCTGCTTGGGCGGCAAAATAGGTGAACATGTCCAGGTCTGTCTTTTTAAAGGCTGATGAGAGAAATCGGTTATCAAAATAGAGGACTCCCAGAATTTCATTTTTGATAATCATAGGCAAACAGATACAGGAACTGATATGGGTGGTGGCATTTCCACTGATTTTCCCATTACCAATTTGTTTGATAATTCCTTTACCGGTAGTTGAAACCTCTCTGATGATATTCATGGAAACACTGAAATCGCTACGTTTAATATCCTCCGCGGTAATATTTTTTGCCGCTCTGAGGGTAAAGACGATATCTTCGGAATCCCGATTCGTGAGAAATATGGCCCCTCTTTCTGCTCCGGTGATTTGGATCACCGTCAATATAATGTGCTTTTCAATATCTTTGGTATTTCTAATTGTGACAATTTCCTGTCCCAGTTTTAGTATTTCCTGCAACAGATTATCTTTAATACTCAGATCTTTAATGAGAAATTTCAGGTCATCCGGAAATTCAAGTTCTCGATGTGACAATATGGTTTTGGCTGCCTTTTTCGCTTGATTCCTGGCGAGTTCCTCTTCTCCTATACTGAGATAGAGCCGTGAAATCTCAATTCTGGTTCTGGAAATTGCGAGACGATGACCGGATTTTTTTAGATGTTTTAAGGAGAGCTTCAGTGTATTCAGAATTTCTTTAGGGGGTTCGAATTTTTGTTTTTGCAACAATGCTTTATATCGGTAACCGTATCCTTTATAAAAAGTGTTTTCTCCACTAATTGAATGATGTACTGCTTTTTCCAGTGAGAAACCCTCAATTTTGGGATATTTCTCCAGCTCCATTGCCCAGCATAACTTCAGGATAAAACCGTATGAGGATGTTGGCATTCCCAAGGCTTCGTTGTCTTTGATCATTTTTAGGTAATTTTGTAGATGACCCACCGATGTTTCTTTTTTATCCTTCCAATAGTAAATTAATGCCTGGAGTAAAAAAAGATCTTCCTGGGTTCGGATATCATGACTTTGTACTGTTTCATCTTTAATGTCCCCCAGCAGTTTATGCGCATCATCGATCCGACCGATACCTTTAAGAATGTATCCGATCTGCATAATTGCCCATTGAGCAACCTGATTCTGCTTGATCTTTAAACAGTGCTTGCGGACGGCTTCCAGCATTCCGAGCCCCTGACTGGCTTGTCCTATTGCCGCATACGCTCTACCGATAGCAGCAATCGCAAACAGAAGCGATGTATCTTCCGGAAGTTTTTCCACGTTTTGGACAGATTTCTCATAATCTTTGACGGTGTCCAGAAAACGTCCCTGTAAATAATTGAAAAATGCACTAATGGTGAATATCGATCTTTTGAGGTGAGAACCGTCCAATTTTTGGGCGATTTGCCAGCCCTTTTCATAATATTGTTTGGCACCGGAATAGTTATGCTGTTGCCACTGGTTTACTGCCATTTGCATGTTGAAAAGTGCCTGAAAAGTACTGTAATTTCCTGTTTCCGCTTTTGATAATGCTTTTTTTAAGATGGATGTGGTCCATTTACTTTCAATTCTCACGGAAAACATGTTCAGGTATTTATTCACTGTTTCGATATAAAGTTTATCCGCATCCTTGTCTTCATTCCGGCCTAAATCCTTGATGGCTTTTGAATAGCACTCAATCGCCTCTCTATATTGGACTTCAATGGCATAAAAATCACCCGCCTTGATAAGTTGCCGACATCCATCTAGATCATTGGGGATATAAAGCAGGTGTCTCGACAACAGTAAAACTTTCTCCTCTTCGTCTTCTGTTTCTTCGGTAATTATATTGACTGCCCGTCGATGAAGTTCTACTTTCTGGTTTGATGAGAAATATGTCAAAAAACTTTCACGTTTTTCTTTATCAATAAAACAGAATAATCCTGAGCTTTTTTCTATCAGAAGTCCCGATTTTGTGTTTTCATCCAGGATGGAGAGAATTTTTGATGCCTTCAATTTTGACAAATTTAGCAACCAGTCAATAGAAAAATCACCTTCAAACAATGCTGCTTTGGAAATTAACTCTTGGGATTCATCTAATTCTGGCATTTTTCCTCTTTAGTTCAATTATATTCATTTTTCGGTAAAAATATGTCTAATCTGATTTAAAGTAACATATTCTTAATTCAATACTTTTTTTTGGAAGTCGAAATTTTTCATTTTTCGTATGATCTATTGATATACTTTTTAGGATGCCAACTTTTTTGAGTGAAGGGAAACATAAATTAATGAAATATCTCAATAAAATGATATTTCTCAAGAAAGTCATAATTAAGTAATATTGGGATACCACTCTATATGCATGGTATCTCTGTGTATATTAGTTTTAAGCGCATTCTGGCACTCAATTTGCTGTAACACAGGCTTAGTTTTGTCTGAGCAGTAAATTAATGATTTTTTCAGCCATTCTTTTTCAAAAAGAATCACTCTTTCCTGTTTTAAAAATCCTTCATTTTTCTCTGGCAGAACTCTTCGGTTTCTGTCATTTTTTATCGTTTCTTATTGTAATATTATCTTTAAAAGGGATATAATCAGCTGAAAATCTGACCGGGTTTGGTTTTTCTTAATCCAGAAGATTTGAAAAACTCGATATTTCAATAAGAAAGAGTAATGACAATCTACGGCAATCTATTTTGCTGCAACTTGATATTTAATTCAGCGAAACTGATTTGAATATCATGTGATTTAAAAAATAATAACTAAAAATCAATATGATCGAAATTCGATTACACGGACGCGGAGGCCAGGGGGCTGTTACATCAGCAGAACTTTTGGCAACGGCCGCCATCAATCAGGGAAAATACGCCCAGGCATTTCCGAATTTTGGACCGGAAAGAAGGGGAGCACCAGTAATGGCCTTTTTAAGAGTAGATGATAAACCCATACGAACCCGAAGTATGATCTACGAACCTGATCTGTCTTTAGTGTTGGATCCTTCTATTCTCCGGTTAATTGATGTTACCGCTGGATTGAAAGAAGATGGAGTACTAGTAACCAATACAAAACATAATAGTCAGGAACTCAGAGATGAATTAAATCTCAGCTGTAAAATCGCTACCATTAATGCGAATATTATTGCTCAAGAAGAACTGGGTTTACTCATTACAAATACAACCATGATTGGCGCTTTATTAAAGGCCAGAGGATTTCTGGAGCTGGAAAATCTGATAGAACCCTTTAAAAAACGATTTGGTCGTATTGCAGAAAAAAATCTTAAAGCCTTAAATAGGGCATATAAAGAAACCAGTATCGCTTAACTATTTTTATTGAACGGTATCTTTTCATATCGTTGCTTTTCGGATATTCAGAAAAAAATAAACGATCAAGACCTTTCTACCATTTATATAGAGCGTTAAGGCACATAGGGTCTGAATGAAAGAGGGTAGAAACGATTTTAAACGAGGAGAAAAATTGGGAAAAATTAGCGCTGAACCGACATGGAAAGACTTGGGGACTGGTTTTATTGTCGATGACCCCGGTAATTCTAAGGAATACAAGACGGGTGATTGGCGATCTTCAAGGCCGGTTGTTGATAAGTCAAAATGCATCAGTTGTGGAGTTTGTTATATATTCTGTCCAGATATGGCAATCGTTAAAACAGAAGATGGCTTTTTTGAAGCAGATCTTTATTATTGTAAGGGGTGTGGTATTTGTGCGCATGAATGCTTCACTCAGTGTATAACTATGGTTGCGGAGGAAGAATAATGGGAAAAAGAATTGGAATTGAAGTATCAATAGCTGCTGCTGACGCAATAGCGATGGCGAATGTGGACGTGGTGGCGGCGTACCCTATCACCCCGCAAACCCACATCGTGGAACATTTGGCTGAATTGGTCGCAGAGGGCGAATTGGATGCAGAGTTTGTTCCGGTAGAGTCGGAACATTCTGCGATGAGTGTCGCTTGTGGCTCTTCAGCAGCCGGGGCACGTACATTTACCTGTACAAGTTCACAGGGTCTGGCGCTGATGAATGAAATTGTTTTTATAGCGGCGTCGATGAAACTGCCGATTGTTATGATTTTAGCCAACCGGTCACTATCCGGCCCTATTAGTATCTGGAATGATCATTCAGATGTTATGTCAGTCAGAGATTGTGGCTGGATTCAGGTATTTGTGGAAAATGGACAGGAAGTATTTGATCACGTGATGTTTGCCTTCAAAGTCGCAGAAAACAAAAAGGTTTCACTGCCGGTAATAATCAATATGGATGGATTCGCCTTAACACACATGATTGAGCCGATTGAGTATTGGGAACAGGAAGAAGTAAATCAGTATCTGCCTGATTTTGAACCTGTCAGTCGATTACATCCGGATAAACCGATTTCGATGGGTGCTTTTGGAATGCCGAACAATTTTACTGAAGTCAAGAAGGCACAGGACCAGGCTTTAAGGGATTCAAAACCCGAAATAATAAAAGCGTGGAAAGAGTTGGCGGAACTTAAAGGGAAAGAGTACAAGCCCGTTGAAACGTATCAAACTGAAGACGCCGAAATCGTTTTTATGGCAATGGGAAGTTTTAATGAAACCCTCTCTTTAGCGATTGATGAGATGAGAGAAGCCGGTCAAAAAGTTGGACTGGTCAAAATTCGGCTTTGGCGACCTTTTCCGCTGGATGAAATTGAAGAGGCGGTTAAAGGTGTCAAACAGGTGATCGTGATTGATAGAGCGATATCATTTGGGGGTCCAGGAGGGCCAGTTGCCAGTGAAATTCGATCTGCTTTATACGGACAGGAGAATGCACCCGGAATTACCAATTATATCTGTGGTCTCGCCGGACGTGATGTGACTATTAAAGACTTTATTAAAATTTACGAAGAATCAAAAGCGAAACTGCATGACAGGGTCAGGCAGGATGAATATATTATTTATGGAGTCAGAGAATGATGGAACCTTTGAATGTATATGCCACAAGACTTGTCACCCGAAAAGAATATTTTGTCTCGGGCCATAAAGCATGTCAAGGCTGTGCTGAAGCTCTGGCTGTTAGGTTAGTAGCAAAAGCACTGGGTAAAAATACCGTTGTTGCAACCGCCACTGGATGTATGGAAGTGGTTTCTTCTGCTTATCCTCATACCAGTTGGGATGTTCCCTGGATTCATGTGGCATTTGAAAACGCAGCTGCAGTCGCATCGGGTGTTGAAGCCGGTTATAAGGCTCTCATTCGTAAAGGGAAAATGGAAGAAAAGAATACCACCTTTTTAGCGATGGGGGGAGATGGAGCAACCAGTGATATTGGATTGCAATCGCTTTCCGGGGCTTTGGAGCGAGGGCATGATTTTCTTTATGTCTGTTATGATAATGAAGCTTATATGAACACGGGTATACAGCGGTCATCATCAACACCCTATGGTGCATCCACGACAACATCTCCAGCAGGGGCTCTGCATAAAGGACAATTGACATGGAAAAAGAATATGGCTGCAATTGCCGTTGCCCATGAAATTCCTTATGTAGCAACTGCCTGTCCAAGTTATCCGATGGATTTAATCCAAAAAGTTGAAAAAGCAGCGAAAATGAAAGGGCCTGCTTATGTTCATATTCTTTCTGTTTGTCCGACGGGATGGAGAATTCCAACAGAAAAAGCGATCTGGATTGGACGATTGGCTGTGGAAACAGGTGTTTTTCCACTCTATGAAGTCACCAATGGTAAATACAAAATCAGTCTTGAATCCGAATTGAGACCTGTGGAAGAATACCTTAAACCTCAGGGACGATTCAGGCACTTAACTCCTGAAATGATAGTTGAAATTCAGGAAAAAGTAACAGCTGATTATAATAAACTTAAAGCAAAAACCACTGCCTGATAATAACAATGGAAACAAAAATAAGAAATATAATCGAAAAGTACGATTCAGATAAAGGGTTTCTTGTTCCTGTTCTTCAGGATGTGCAAAAGGAACTGAATTATCTTCCCAGGGAAGCCCTGGATCTGGTGGGTCAAATTCTAGATATTCCCATGAGTCGAATATTTGAAGTGTCCACCTTTTATAAGGCGTTCAGTCTTGAGCCAAGAGGGCGAACCCAGATGAGTTTGTGTGTCGGAACGGCCTGCCATGTCAGAGGAGTGCCTTTGATCGTTGACCATGTTGAACGTGAGCTTTCAATCAAGGCCGGCGAAACGACCAAAGATCTGGAATACACTTTTGAAACGGTTAATTGTCTGGGTGCCTGTGCATTAGGACCCATAATGGTTGTAAATGAAGAGTATCATGGACAAATGACCATCGCAAAAACAACCAAACTACTCAAAAAGCTCAGTAAACAAGCCAAAAAGGGGGATGAATAATGGAAAAGTTACAATCTCCCTCAGCATTGAAGGAGTTTCAGGGAAAAATCAAAGCGGGTAGAGACGCCGAAAAAATCTGTATTACGATTTGTGCAGGAACCGGTTGTCTGGCCTATGGAACTCAAAAGCTCATTGACAGTTTTAAAGTAGAGATTGCTGAAAGAAAATTACAGGATAAAGTAGAGCTGAAAACCTCTGGATGTCATGGCTTTTGCGAAAGAGGTCCTCTTATAGTCATTCATCCCAAAGGGATATTCTACCAGAGAGTTGGACTGGAAGATGCCGGTGAAATTTTAGATACCACGATCATTAAAGGCGAAATCATTGAGCGATTGCTTTATGTTGATCCGATGAGTAACGAAAAAGTGACTCTGGAAAATGACGTCCAGTTTTATGCCAAGCAGAACCGTATTCTATTAGGTATGAACGCTCAGATTGATCCTACCAGCCTGGAAGATTATCTGGCCATCGGTGGATATGAAGCACTGGGTAAGGCTTTATCAGAAATGACGCCCCGAGGTGTTATTGATGAAGTGATAGAGGCCAATCTTCGGGGACGGGGTGGTGGAGGTTTCCCTGCCGGTTGGAAGTGGGATTCCACAGCCAAGGCGGAAGGTTCACCCAAATATGTGATTTGTAATGCGGATGAAGGAGACCCAGGTGCTTATATGGACCGTAGTTTGCTGGAAGGAAATCCCCATTCAATTCTAGAAGGGATGCTGATTGCAGCCTATGGTATTGGTTCCAGTGAAGGTTATATTTATGTGCGGAATGAATATCCGCTGGCGGTCAAAAATGTGAATCTTGCCATTGAGAAGGCAACTCAGCTGGGTTTATTGGGTGATAATATATTAGGAACTGATTTCTGTTTCAATATCAAAATCTATCGTGGTGGTGGAGCATTTGTTTGTGGTGAGTCTTCTGCATTATTTGCATCTATTGAAGGTAGAAGTGGTGAACCCCGCGCCAAATATGTTCATGCGACCGATAAAGGTTTATTTGATAAGCCCACCAGTTTGAATAACGTGGAAACCTTAGCGAATGTTCCTTTGATTATTCGAAACGGCGCGAAATGGTATCAAGGAATTGGAACTGAGAAGAGTAAAGGAACCAAAATTTTTGCACTGGTTGGAAAAATTAACAATACCGGTTTAGTGGAAGTTCCCATGGGAATTACACTGAGAGAAATTGTCTACGATATTGGTGGTGGAATTCCAGACGGCAGAAAATTTAAGGCGGTTCAAACCGGAGGACCTTCCGGTGGATGTATCCCCGCTGAACATCTGGATATGCCGGTGGATTTTGACGAACTGACCAAACTGGGTTCCATGATGGGATCCGGTGGCATGATCGTGATGGATGAAAAGACCTGTATGGTGGATGTGGCGAGATACTTTCTAAAATTTCTGGAAGAAGAGTCTTGTGGTAAATGTACACCTTGTCGTGAAGGGGTTCACCAGATGCGCTTGATTTTAGATCGGATCACAGAAGGGAAAGGGAAAGAGGGCGATATTGAAAAACTGCAATCGATGGGTCAAGCGATTGCGGACGGTTCTCTTTGTGCGCTCGGTGCCTCAGCTCCTTCTCCGGTATTGAGTACGATTCGTTATTTCAGAGATGAATATGAAGCGCATATCAAAGACCATAAATGTCCTGCCGGAGTCTGTAAGTCATTAATCACCTATACAATTGATCCAGAAAAATGCGACGGATGTCATCTTTGTTTCAAACCATGTCCAACTGGCGCAATTTCAGGGGAAAAGAAACAACTTCATACCATTGATCAGGATAAATGCATCCAATGTGGAGCCTGCTACGAAGTTTGTAAGAAGGCTACTGCTGTGATTGTGGAATAAGCAACTGTTAATATAGAGAGAGTAAGATGTCTGAAACTGTAACGATAACAATAAATGGCCGAAAGGTAACCGCTCCTGTTGGAGTAACTATCTTAACGGCAGCTCAGGACGCCAATATCTATATACCGTCTCTCTGTCATAACGAAGAACTGACCCCTTATGGGTCTTGTCGTCTTTGCCTGGTAGAGATTACACATAATGGTCGGACTCGCATGGTGGCATCCTGTATCTATGAAGTCGCTGAAGGATTGGAAGTACAAACAGAAACCACCCGTGTCCAAAATGTTAGAAAGCTGGTCGTTGACCTGCTTTTAATACGAAACCCAACCAGTCCCGTTTTGCTGGAACTCGCAGAAAAAGTTGGATTGGCCAGTCCTACTTTTGAACCAGAAATTAAAGGGTGTATTCTGTGTGGAATGTGTGTTAGAACTTGTCGAGAAGTTGTCGGTGTATCTGCGATCGGCTTTAAAGGTAGAGGTATTACCAAAGCAGTGGCCACTCCTTTTGATATGAGTCCGGAAGATTGTATTGCCTGTGGATCCTGTGCTTATGTCTGTCCGGTGAATGTCATTCCCATGACAGAAAAGAATGGTGTTAGAAAAATCTGGAATACAGAATTTGAAATGCAGAACTGTAAAACCTGTGGGCGAGCTATTGCTCCGGTTAAGCAGCTTGATTATTTCAAAAAGCGTGTCGATCTCCCCGATAATCAATTCGATGAATGCGCTCATTGTCGATAGGAATTTAAATAGTAGCAGTAAATAAAGATCAAGCCCGATGATGTTCTGATTCATCGAGTTTCTGACGACTGTCATTCCCTTTTAAAAAAGGGATGACAGAGTCTCATGAAATATTATTCCTCCGCTTTAAATCCTCATTTTATCAGTAAAATAAATTGAATGTCCTCATGGAAAAAAATATTGATCCACTGTGTGAAGAGAAAAAAAATATTTAAATTCAACAGTGAATCAATTTTTGTGTATATTTTAACATTAAATTGCCCCACGTCATGCTAACCGGAGTTTCACTGCGCACCTGCCTCCGTTTCGCCCGGTTAGTATGAAAAAACATGTACTTACTTCAGAGACTATATTATTTTCTGTGTAATTGATGTATCCTAAATAAACAAAAGAGCCAAGACTATAAACCATACATCGGATTGATATCACGGAAAAAGTACTAAATCTTCATATTGAGAAACTACCTGAAGGCGTATATCTCGCTACGTCTGATGAAATGCCAGGTTTAGTTGTCCAAGGCAAAACTGTATCAAAGACATTAGAGATCGCTAAAGATGTAGCGAGAAAACTGATGGAGTCTCAGCAAGAAAAAGAAAAATCGCCATTGCTATCGCAAGTTAAGCAAAAATTTGATTATCCATTGATTATTGGAGCATAGTTGTAGGAAGACTTGCTGCTTTCAAGTATCGACAGATTGTCAAAAAGATCAAAAAACTTGGTTTCGTCTTTTGCCTTACGCAAAGAACTATCAAGCAGTTGCAATCTGCATACGGTATTGGATTTACCCAGTGGTACGTTTACAGGGGCAGGGGTAAAAACCGTGGTGCTGTTTTTTGAAAAAGGCAAAACCTCTGACAAGACCTGGTTTTATCAACTCAATCTGGATAGAAATTTAGGTAAAACTAATCCACTGAATGAGCAGGACTTGGCTGAATTTGTGAAACTGCAAAAAACACAGGCAGAAAGTGACAAGGTGAATGGCGAAGCCAGAGAGAGTGCCCTGGGGCAAAACTCTTGGGTAGTTAGAATTAGTGATATTGACCAAAACACTTTTGACCTTTCGGCTAAAAATCCCAATACCCCCGAAGAAGCCCCACTACGAAGCCCGGAAGAAATATTAAAAGAGATGGCTGAGTTGGATAAGGAAAGTAGTTTGTTAATGGATAATTTAAAATTAATAATTGAAAATGGGGGGTGTGAGTAGATGAACCCAAAAGGTAAAATTCAGTTATTTCAAGAGCAATCAATTAGAACCCATTGGGATGAAGATAAAGAGCTTTGGTATTTTTCTATTGTTGATGTGGTTGCTGTATTAACAAATCAAGAAAATTTTCAAACAGCAAGAAAATATTGGAATAAACTTAAAGAACGCTTAAAAAAGGAGGGAAATGAAACGGTGACAAATTGTCACCAGTTGAAAATGAAAGCCACAGACGGCAAAATGCGAATGACTGATGTCGCAGATACCGAGCAACTTTTACGCCTGATTCAATCCATCCCCTCACCCAAAGCCGAGCCTTTTAAACTCTGGTTGGCACAGGTTGGCTATGAACGCATGGAAGAGACCGAAGACCCCGAACTGGCATTTGATCGGGCAATGGCAACTTATCTTAAAAAAGGTTACTCCAAAGAGTGGATTAACCAACGCCTGAAATCCATAGAAGTCAGAAAAGAACTGACCGACGAATGGCAAGATCGAGGAGTCAAAGAGGGGTTGGAATATGCCATTTTAACCAATGAAATTACCCAAGCCTGGGCAGATAAATCAGTTAAAGAGTACAAAAAACTCAAAGGATTAAAAAAACAAAACCTGCGAGATAACATGAGCAATCTTGAGCTGGTTCTAAATATGTTAGCTGAAGTCTCAACCACAGAAATTTCTAAAGAAAAAAAACCAAAAGGTTTAACACAAAACAAAGATATGGTTCAACAATGGAGAATGGAGAATGGAGAATTGAAAGTTGAAAATGAGGGAAGCAGTGAAAAATAATTCTCAATTACCGAAGGATTGGGGGTACGGAACATTAGAAGACGCTGTAAAAAAAGGCTCTTCAAATATTTCTTTGAATAAAATTAAAGATGATGAAGGAAATTATCCCGTTTTTAGTGCAAAAGGGTTTGCTAAAAATGTATCTTTTTTTCAGCAAGAGCAAGAATATTTAGCCATTATAAAAGATGGTGCGGGGATTGGGCGAGTAGCAAAGTACCCTGCAAAGTCTTCTGTCGTTGCAACAATGCAATACTTAATTCCAAAAGATGGGTTCGATATTGGCTTCATAGAGTATTTTTTAAGGGGAATTGATTTTGAAAAACATAGAAGTGGAAGCACAATTCCTCATGTATATTTCAAAGATTATAAAAGGGAAGCATTTCCATTAATCCCACTCCCCGAACAACAACGCATTGTTGAAATTCTGGATAAAGCCTTTGTAGCGATTGACAAAGCCAAACAGAATGCGGAACAGAATCTTAGAAATGCTAAAGAGTTATTTAAAAATCAACTCAGTGAGGCCTTTGAGAATAGTGATTGGAAGAACAGAGCTTTAGGAAAAATTGCTAATCATTCATTAGGTAAAATGTTAGATAAAAATAAAAACAAAGGAACTCTCAAAAAATATCTCCGTAATCAAAGTGTCAGGTGGTTTGAATTTGATTTACATGATTTAACAGAAAGGCCTTTTCTTGAAGATGAAAAAGAAAAGTACACTGCTATTAAGGGAGATGTTTTGATTTGTGAAGGTGGGTATCCAGGGCGTGCCGCAATTTGGCAAGAAAACTATCCTGCTTATTTTTAAAAAGCAATTCATAGGGTGCGCTTCCATGAAGCTGTATATAATAAATGGTTTCTTTATTATTTGTTTGTATCTGATAGGCTAGGACAACTAAAAAAATATTTTACGGGGACTGGAATTCAGCATTTTACAGGTGCTTCACTTGATAAATTTGTTGTACCGATACCACCAAAAAATGTAGTAAAAATATTAGTTTATAAATTTGATAAACTTTCCGAAGAAATAAAAAAATTAGAAACTATCTACCAACAAAAATTGGATAATTTAACCGAGCTAAAAAAATCAATCTTGCAAAAAGCCTTTGGGGGGGAATTGTAACTATGGCAAAAAATGATAACTTTGAGAATCAAAACAAATTAGTTATATTTCAGTCAAAAAATATTCGCAGGGTATGGCATGACGAGGAGTGGTTTTATTCTGTGGTTGATATTTGTGGAGCTTTAACTGATAGCAATAACCCTCGTGATTATTGGTACAGGGTTAAAAAACGCCTTAACGAGGAAGAAGCTGCTCAGTTGTCGACAATTTGTCGACAACTGAAATTAGATTCTACGGATGGGAAAAAATATAAAACCGATTGTGCTAATTCAGAAGGAATTTTTAGAATTATTCAATCAATCCCCTCGCCTAAAGCGGAGCCATTTAAACGCTGGCTTGCAAAAGTGGGGGCAGAACGCATTGAGGAGATAGAAAACCCAGAGCTTGCTCAAGAGCGTATGAAAGCCATTTACGAGCAAAAGGGCTATCCGAAAGATTGGATTGATAAACGCTTGCGAGGCATTGCAATACGGCAAAATTTAACTGATGAGTGGCAAGAAAGAGGTATTACCGAGCAACGGGACTATGCCATTTTAACTGCCGAAATATCCAAAGCTACTTTTGGCATGACACCGAGTGAATACAAACGGCATAAAAATATACCCATAAAATCAAAAGCGAATCTAAGGGACAATATGGACGATTTAGAATTGATTTTTACGATGTTGGGCGAACGAGTTACCACCGAAATATCCAAAGAAGAAAAGCCCGATACCTTTGTGAAAAATAAAAATGTTGCTAAAAGAGGCGGTAACGTTGCTGGCAATGCACGCAAGGAAACGGAAAAAGAGCTGGGTAGGAGTGTTATCTCTAAACAGAAGTCTATAGTTGATGATGATAAAACAAAGTTGGAATAAACATGAATGAAGCCGAGACTAGAGCAGAATTAATCGACCCTAAACTTCAAAGTTGTGGTTGGGGCGTGGTAGAGGGTTCAAGAATCCTGCGCGAACGCAATGTCTGTAAAATAACCGATGGCAGAATACAGGTTGGTGGTGGCAGGAAAAAACCGCTGATTGCTGATTATATTCTGGTTTATAAGGGTATCAAGCTGGCAGTAGTCGAGGCGAAAAGCGATGAATTGGAAGTGGGCGAAGGTGTGGCACAAGCCAAGCTCTATGCTCAGAAACTTAATCTTGAAACCACCTACTCTGCCAATGGCAAAGAAATTTATCAAATTTGCTTAAAAACATTTGATAAGCCCACCAGTTTGAATAACGTGGAAACTTTAGCGAATGTTCCTTTGATTATTCGAAACGGTGCGAAATGGTATCAAGGAATTGGAACTGAGAAGAGTAAAGGAACCAAAATTTTTGCACTGGTTGGAAAAATTAACAATACCGGTTTAGTGGAAGTTCCCATGGGAATTACACTGAGAGAAATTGTCT
>Ga0307989_1000681_pt1 | contig 20886 bp, 24 predicted proteins | sample EllFjometagen185_FD_203164 | JGI IMG/M metagenome (GOLD analysis project Ga0307989, IMG submission 203164) | Marine microbial communities from Ellis Fjord, Antarctic Ocean - #185 | ecosystem: Environmental > Aquatic > Marine > Unclassified | place: Southern Ocean | collected 2014-10-08
TATATAAAAATTCAATGGCAGTATCCGGATTAACGAAGGGCCTCCCATTAGAAATTGAGAAGGTTCAGTTTTGGCTGGATTATGACGAGCCGGGGCGCACAAAGTCTCGACAGATGTTCAAAGAGGGCCACAAGGTATTCTTATGGAAAAAGTTTTTTCGGGCCGTAGGGATAGAGGATCGTGGCAAAAAATGGGATTTAAATGATCTCATTAGTTACAAAAATAAAAAGAATATAGAGTTTCCAAACTTCGATGATTTCTTTTCAAACAGCAAGTTGGATTTCTTTTATATTTGATATGGGAAATGAAATGATGTTTTTAGAAAAAGAGGACAAGGGAACGAAGCGGGAGTTTTTTAATGATTTTCATATGGAAAGTGAGCCCCCATCCAAGTTCAAATTTATCGATCAGGATCCGATCCCAAAAAAAGAATTGGAAATAATTATAGAGGAGGAGAATAAAGTTAATGTCAACAGCCCATTTAAAAAAAGAAAAAACAAAAGCTTCCCCCTCTTCTAAAAAAACTGAGGAGGCAAAGATTGATGGCATAAAAGAGATCTTCACAAAAGAGAGAAAGCATTGGAGTGACATTGTTCGGGGATTAGCCAAGAAGTTCAAGAACATTGACAACCTGGCAACCTTACAAGTTGAACTCTATTCAAGCTACCAAGATCTTGCCGAATCAAAGACAGATTTATTACATACGTTAGCCTCATTCAATAAAGTTGTAATAAAGAAACGCCAAACGGCATTTATAAAAGCAAAGACAGAAAGTCTGGTTGCATTAAAAACAGCAAAAGATCTGGACATATTTATTGAGTGTGATATTCGGAATCACATAGAGAGACAGAAAATATTGGACGGACAATTGGAGTTCGTGGAGGATACACTAAAAAACATTCAAAATATGATATACGGTGTAAAGAGTCGTATTGACGCAGAACAAATAATGAACAACACTTGAGGGAATTGAAATGGAATTGCGGGTATTAGATAATCTAAGACAAATACAAATGACAGAAGGAACCGAGTTGGAATTTGAGCAGCTTCGGTTGTCCCTGCGTCGTAGAATACCAAATTTCTTCTTTCATCCGTTGGTGAAGTCAAAACGATGGGATGGCTATATTGAATTCTGTGATAAGCATCATCGATTCTCCGTTGGTCTTTGGGGAGAGGTTGCTGCAATTTGTGAGGAATTTGGATACGAGTTCAATCTCACGGGATTGGAAAAGATTGTAGACTATAGTTTTGATGAGGAAAAATTTAATACATGGGTTGATAATTTCTTCAAGGAATATAGTATCAAGCCAAGGGACTATCAAATTGAAGCCGCATATAAAATATTAAAATGGCGTCGCTCTGTGTCGGAGATTGCAACCTCTGCAGGCAAAACCCTGATCATGTATATTGTATTTGCGTATCTGTTATCCGAAGAAAAAATAATAGGCCCATATGAACAAAAATATTTAGATGAAGATGGGAAAAATCAGGTACGGAACACCCGGCACAGGATGTTAATCATTGTCCCAAATGTCTCCCTGATCCTCCAGACATATGAAAAGTTTTTAGAATACTCAGAAAACAAAAATTTGTTGAATTTTAAGATACAGACCTTGGGTGGCGGGTCACCTAAAATCGAGGCCGATGTTGATATAATTATTGGAACATTCCAAACCCTCTCAAAAATGGATCCTGTATTTTTTGAGCAGATTAGTGTTGTCTGTGTCGATGAGGCCCATTATACAAATACAGTATCAATCAAAAATGTTCTCAAGAACTGTGACAATGCCCACATAAGAACCGGACTTTCTGGAACCATGAAACAGGATGGATCGGCAAATGCACTCACCATACAGGCCCTCCTCGGTCCAATGGTCAATAAAATCTCAGCAAATTATCTATTCAAGCGAGGATTTGCAACACCCATAAATATACGAATGGTCTACATGAATTATTTATCGGAGGATTTGAGAGGTAAGTTGAAGGCCCTACACAAGAAGAAAAAAGAAATTGGGGGCAGTAAGTTGTTATCCGTTGAAAGTGACCTAATTCGTGCAAGTGAGGAACGATTAAAATATATTGTAGATTTCGTCCTATTTGCCAAAACGAATTCTTTGGTACTGTTCCGGGATGTCCAGGGAAAATATGGTCGTAAGATATATGATGACCTGAAGGCTGTAGTTGATAACGACACCGAAGTATATTATGTGGACGGCTCCGTGAATAAGAACATTCGTGAGGAATATAGGCTGAAGATGAATAAGACGGACAAGCGCCGGATTATGGTTGCCAGCTACGCAACATTTAGCACAGGTATTGATATTAACAATCTGTACAATATTTTTCTGGTGGAGAGTTACAAATCCGAGGTATTCATTAAGCAGTCAATTGGCAGAGGCATGAGACTGATGCAAGGAAAAGAATTTGTTAATGTGATTGACTTAATTGACGATTTCTCGATAGGGAGATTCCAGAACTATACATTGAAACATTCAATTGACCGAGAGGAAATTTATAAACAGGAAAAATATAAATATAAAAAGGTATATGTCGATTTCGATTAGATGATATATACAATATAAATAAAAAAAGTAAGATAGATGAGAACATTGGATGAATTGATATTAGAACGAAGCAACGCCAGTATTTCAATTTTTGATATAGATGACACACTGGCATTCTCGAACAGTCAAATACGATACAAGGAACCAGGCGATGAATGGAAAACCGTAGGTACAGAAGAGTTTGGGAATATTCGTGATGGAATCGACAAAGCGGCGGAATATGATTTTTCAGATTTTAGAGACGGAAAACGAATCATGATCGCACTTAAAACTGCAAAACCGAACATAGAAATATTGAAAAAATTGGATGATGCAATTGCTCGTGGCGACAAAATAGGCGTCCTCACGGCAAGAGGAAACAAGTTCGCAACGACACAAGGAGTCAAGAACTTTTTATTATATAAAAATAAAAACGGAGATCTTGTCGATATACCCAAAAATCAATTCAATGATAAATATATTTTTGCTGTTGGGGATTCCAAAACCAAGGCAATGATTGCGAAGGCCCGCGGTTCCTCAGGTGGTGGGTCAGCAGATCCTTCAGAGGACAAGGCGTATATATTACAGTCCATGTTTGCAGATAAAATGGGATTCAATAACATTACATTTTATGATGACGATGAGCAAAATATAAAAGCTGTGGATGCGTTAATGGATCCCAGAATTGTCACGATCAAAGTTTAATAAATGTTGAAAATAATAATGATCGTATGATAAATTATATTGACACATATTCTTTATTCCTTGAAAAGATAAAGAGATCGACACAGGTATCCGGAATATTATTTGTCTATAAGGGCAAAGTTTTACTCTGTTCGGCAGCCAAAGACCCAAAAGAGTGGTCAATTCCAAAGGGCCGGGTTGATCCTGGAGAGAGTGTATTGGATGCTGCAATACGGGAAACCAAAGAAGAGGTTGGTATCAAGGTATCCCCCAAGAATTTAATTTATGGAGGATCATTCGAATATATATCATCGGGGGACGAGTTCAAAGAGTTCCATTATTTCATATATAAGGTCAAGAAACTGAAGGACATTGGACTAAAAGAAGAATATATAAAGAAGCTCCGCTCAAATGAAATAGAGGAGGCACGGTTCTTCAAAATAAAAAAAGCAATACAGATTATAAAACGAAGACAATTAAGAATAATTAAAATATAATAAGAATTACTATGAGTAAGAAAATAAGCTATGTATCATCTTTCAAAACATACGTCTTAGATGAGGCGGAACTGTCACCAGCACAGAAAGAATATCAGGAATACTTCAACAAAGCATTGAAAAAATTTGATGTTGAGTCTCCTGCGGACTTGAGTAAAGAGAAAAAATCCGAATTCTTTGATACCCTAAAGGGCTGGAAACCAGGAACGAAACTCAAAGATTAAATCGTGAGCAATGAATATAAATACTAACGTCCTGGGCTACGACGATTATTTAAATGAACAATTAACGGTTATTAAAGATGTCAGTCAAACCCAGGTACAGGTAACTACTCGAAATGTAATAAAACGGCTATCTCCCATTCTAAATTTGGATGTGGCATCCTTCGTAACACTTGGATCCGCAGGCAAGTTGAAGGAGGACGCTGTTAGTTATAATATTAATATTGGTGTGAACCACAGTGAACTATTGAAGTCAAATTCAATTCGGACTGAGGCATTACCAGGATTTCTATATGAGGAGCTGAAAAAAATCAAGCACGCATTTACGGTTAGTGAGGACAACGACGTATCTATCGAGTGGCCAATAAATGGGCGCAAGAAGAATGGATATGTTGATGTTGTTTTACATATAACTGAAAATTTAGACTGGATGAAGTTCTCGAGATATTCCCCAAACCTAACGGAATCGGAATCGGAATATTCTGGTAAGTATAGGGAGGCCGCATTCAAGGCCATCGCAAAATTAATTCATTCAAAGGTAACTGCCTATGAGGATGACAATTTCAATGTCAAGGAGTACGAGAAATACATCTTTGATGAAAAAATTGGCATGATTCGTTCGACGTTTTCTTTTGCCGCGAAACATGGTCGCCTCAAGAAAGCTGTCCGGGTTCAGGAACTGGATAAACTTGTGACACAGGACTCGTCATCAGCTGTAGAATTAATGTTTGGTGAAGGCGTTGTTCCGGAGGATGTATTGGTATTTGAGAATATATTGGAATTCATAAAATCCCCGTCATTTGTTCACCACAAAAAACGGGACAGGATTTTGAAGCAGTTAAAAACAGAGTGCGTAGAACTAAGACTTCCAATAATATTTTAAATTTGGAAATCAAGAAAAATGATAAATTACAATGAAAAACAAAACGTTTAGAGAATTTCAGTTAAGTGAGAAGCTCAGTTGGAACAAGTATTTAAATGAGATTGGCATCAAGCCTGCTGCATATAAAAAGCTTGACCCCCATGAATACAAATTCTTTCAAAAAGAATACAGCAAAGTAACTGTTGCTGAATTTGAACAAAACTTTTCTGAAGATTTAGAAGATTCGGCAGCAAAGATAAAAATATAATATGGGCAATCATGAAAACATTCGATGAGCTCTTGAATGAAGAAAAAACCAAGAAGCAACTTCTCAAGGGTGCTCACAAGGATCGTGGAGGACGAGCAAAGGGTGTGGTCTCTAAGTATCAAAGCACTCGAATAGTGGCAAAGATTCCAGAGGTACGATTTTCGTCGACGGATCCAAACGGCTCAGGTAAAGAATGGACGCAGCGAATCAAGTTATTGAATTATGATTATGAGGGAGGCCTCGCAGGACCATTGGCCGGGGATGTTGAAGTCAGTTGTGACTGTCCGGATTTCTTATACAAGGGATTTATGTATCTTGGCACCCAAAATCGATATTCAATTGAAGCAGAAAAGAGAGCCCCAAAAGTCAGGAATCCGATGGAGGAGGGAACAGTGTGTAAGCATTTAATCAAGGCCCTTAGATTATTGGCAAAGCAGAGAGTTAGAATTAGTAAAGATTTAGGAATTAAGAAATGACGATAGCATCTGACGTTTGTATTTTAACGGCACAGGTTGCGCGAATGTGCGTTTGTGACATGAAGAAGAGCCTGGAATTGAATGAAATTACAGTAATAGGTGCCAGGAGAGCTCAATTGGCAATGTATTGTAATAATAAATGGAGTCTACAAATTCCCGAATATATATACTCAGTATGGGTAACCGTTGGCGATGTGATTGAATATGTCACAACGGAATTAGATTCAAAAAAATAAGGACAACATGGCGATAAATTTATTGACTGAAATTTACCAGAAGCGTGGAGATGAGTTTATTCAAAAGCTTCTAAGACTGAAAGTATTTATATACGAGAAGATGGCCGGCAGTGCATTTTCGTTTGAATACAAAGATAAGTCCTTTGTTTTTTATAAAAAAAACACCAACATTTCAATAAGCAAGGTCGACAGGCTCTTAATGAAGCACTATGAGGCCGGCATAAATTATATTGAAAACCTTCCCCCTGACGTGGCTCAAAATATCCCAGCAAAGACTCGTTTCGGCTTCGAATATTTCCCCACGGAAAACCCAAATTATCTGAAATATGACAACCTCCCAAAGAATTTTCTGATTTTATCATATGTTAAGAATTTAGAGGATGGTTCATATGAGGAAAACAGTGAAAAAATCGTGCAGTACGCAACTCTCTTGGACGTAACTCCTCCGCCTGTGATCTTCGATGGAATCCTATCTGAAGAGCAACAGGTGGCGATTATGGAGTATGTTAGGATGACATCGGATGAGATCGTAAAGAAGTTCAAAACAGACAGCTTCACAAAATTTATAATTTCAATATTGAATCCGGATATGAAGGCCACGGTATTGAACAATGATATCGAGAGTTCAATTGATGGAGTAATTTTTCAATTTGAAAATGACACGAAAAAGATATTTGCCAAAGCGCAGGATCCTGTGATCTTAGAAATTGTGAGTACAAATACATCTAAGCCGGGTGGGGGAATCCTCACGAGCATAATATTTGGGGACATGATTGAGTATATGGAACTACAGAGAGAGTTCTGGCTGGACTATAAATTCAAAAAGGTAGACATAGATGAAAGATACATCGAAATCGCATCCGAAGTTTTTAATAAATTCATGGAGCAGAATAAAAGCAAATACCAGGGTATTGAATTGGACATACCGGATTTTATGAAGTCTGACTCCTTTGCATTGAATATGGAGTATTTAGATAATCCGAAAACTATAGAGCTTGTCAGTACAGATGAAACATCCCGAGAATTGTTCAAGATGTTCGTTGCCCTGTTTCGCAAAAAACGAAAAAATGTTTCCGATAATATTAATCCAAATTTGGTCAAGTATCAAAAGGCATTGGTTGATGAATTAACAGCCAAGTTGCAAGAGGGAGTTGATTCTGGACTTGCTACATTTGAGCAGTTCATGAATTGGTTTGTTGGAGAAAAAGAATTTGTCATAAATGAGTCCGACATGGATTCATTGGATGGGGCTGTAGAGGTTCCGGGTGAAGAAGAGGAATGTGAAGTCTGTCAGATGAGTGTGGAAGAAAAAATGTTGGTGCTTTTGGAACAGATCGAGGCCGGAGGATCTAATGTGGAGCCCCGGATGTTTGAGGCCTTAGCAAGTCTCCAGGTGCAGTTGCTTGGTGAAAAGAAGGCTTGTCTCCTTGGAACGGCCCCGCCACCCATAAATGAATCAAAATCATATGAGGTTTTGAATTTCTGGCAAACGGCATTTGAATCGGAACCACCCAAGAAAAAGAAGAAAAAAGAAAAGTGTAATGAGGTCAATGTGATGGTTGGTAAATTCCAGCCATTTAACAATAAGCATTTACAGGCATTAAAAGAACTAAATTCTACAAACAAGAAAAAGACAATCATTGTACAAATTAACCCCGACAAGAAAAGTGTCCAGAAACCGTTCAGTGAAAGTTTGTCATTCAAAATGCTTGATAAGTTAGGTAAGGATCATGGAGATCTCATTGAAGGCTTTTACATAACAACAAAGGCCAGCATGAAGAATGTATTGGACAGGGTAGATAGCCGATATACCCCAGTGAAAATTTCGAGTAACGAGAGCTATCAATCATATCTGAAAAAACAATTGGAGTATAATTTATTTGAGGAGGACTATGATTTGGATGCCCCGTTGGAATTTCATAATTTTTCAAAAGGCCAATTAAAGAGTGTGAAAAGTAATTCAGAAAAGATAATGAAGAGTTTGAAAGAAAATGATATCCGGGAATACAAAAAGTATGTCCCTAAATCACTCCATGTATTTTTTGAGAAATTCAGAAGTGAAGTAGAGACAGATTAATTTTTTTTAAAACATAATTTGATATATACATTATAAAAATAAGATAGAAAATATTATGAAAACAAATTTTGGGGCATTCGTAGACAGTATAAATGAGTCTACAGAAGAAATCTTGGAAAAAAACTTAGTATATAAACGCAAATATGGGAAACGCGTTGATGACAGAACAATTGGATCAAACGCCCCTATAAGAACAAAAGTCCTTGGTTTTATTTCAGAAAAGGGAACAGTTTCAAAAGAAGCGTTGACAGAATTTTTTGATACTTTAGCAGAAGAAAATGGCAAGAAGCCTTCCCATGGTTGGCTAAGACGCAATAGTCAGTATATCACAAAAGTCATGGACGAAGATGGAAACCAGGCATATGAACTCTCAAAACGCGGCAAGAAAATTTTGGCTACACATGTAAAGGCTAATTTATAATGGAAACGTTTTCAGATTTCCTTATGGAATTTCAGGATGCTGGTGGGACCTCAGTTGCAAGTTTAAGCACTACAATTGGTTCCGGGTCGGCTAACTTTGGAACAGCCGATGCCAATTCACCAGGATCTTCTGGAGGAATAGTTGGAAGTGGAGATCGTTGGGACAATTCGAACTATGATGAGGACCAAGAAGATGACGAAGAAGAATTTCAGAAAAAACGGCACAAACGTAAAAAACAAGAGGCCCAGCAGGAGAAGGAATACAATGCCCAAAAGGCAAAGGCGGATCAACGAGGAGAAAATTTTCCATCGTTTTCTGAATTTGTAAAAACTAATAGCGGGTAGATTGATATATACATTATAAGAAAAACTAAATCAGGAATAAAATGGCAACTTTTGATATAACGAAAATAAGTGGATCCGCGGGCGTTGTTGATACGCTGATTGATAAACTTTCAAATTTTAAGATTGTGGTGGAGAATCGGCAAGTGATGATGGAAGACCTGGGATCAAATAATATCAGCGGGGTGGGGGAAAAAATGATCCATACCGTACAAAAAATGATTGACATGACAGATGTAGCAGTTTCGCAATTGGAGAGTATTCAATATAGAGACGAACCGTGTCCTCCATGTTTCACCGCCGCAACTGGTCCAATTGGTTGGACCGCCTGTTAAAAAAGAAGAAGAAAATAAAAATAAAACAATATTACAATGAGTGCATCAGACGCATATGGAATCGCAACAGTTTTAGTAACAAAAGCAACAGCATTACAATCGTCATTAGACCCAACAACAATTTTCACGGGACCAGTTGTGGGATCAACAGGGCTTAACGCCTCGGAACTTGACAAAAATTCAGGGACTACACAATACGGAGTCGATGATGAAATTATCAGTGAAATCAGAAAAGCGATTGATTTAGTAACATTGGCAGAGAATAGAATTCTGTCTGTCACTAAATTCTAATTAACACGCCCGGCAAGCCTCTCAACTGAAGCTCAAAGCGCCGGGTTTTTTCGTTTTTTTAGAACAATAAAAAGCCATACATTCTTTGCAGAGTGTACGGCTTTTCGTGTGCGTTGTGGACAATAAAAAAACCACAACCTTAATCAAAGGCTGTGGTAGAGTGGATCCACGGGGGGAGATTTGAACTCCCGTCTTGATAATCTTCAGATAAAAACACTACAGATATTTTTAATCGTCTTTATGTTTCCCATCTTTGTCAAATCCATCTTTGTCAAATCCATCTTTGTTAAATCCATCTTTGTCATATCCATATCCGTCATAGCCATATAAATTAAAGTCGTTTTTATTCCATCCCTTTTTGTTATAACCGTCTCTGTTATATCCGTCTTTGCCGTAGCCTTCTTTGCTGAAGCCTTCCATGTCGATATCATTCCTGTCAAACCCCTCGTCATCATAGCCATCTCTGTCATAGCCATCTTCGTCATATCCGTTGTTATATCCGTCGCGATCATATCCGTCCCAATCATATCCGTCTCTGTCATATCCGTATTCATAGCTGCCATCTGTTTCTTGAAATATGAACGCGGCATTATTGGATGAATCCCCATGTAAGACCATTTCCTCATTAGAGCCTATATTTCCATATGAAAATGTGTCCATATACGGATATTTCAGGTCCTCCCACTCATCTTGCATTTTTGGGATGGTAACTATGCCACTGTCAAACCCATATAACAAATCAACACCATTTTTATCTCCCCAACGATCAAAGAGTCTCTGATCTTTCCTGTTATTGACATATATTTTATCCATGAATAATTTGCCATTGTCAAGTTTCCAAAGCAATGCACGGCCCTTGACTTTTTTCTCCTCATTGAACATCACAAGGAGCTTGACGATCTTGGGATTTTTAACATAAATATCAAAAAAGTCTTCACAGCTGGAATGACGCATACATGAATTATCCAATTCCCCCCTGCCGTCTTCATATGTTTTTTCGTTATAATATTTGATGATATCCTGGCCCTTAACAACTTTGAACAAGCCAGCCGTTTTAATATCCGTTCGAAACGCATTTATATACGACACAAATTCCTCAATATTTTCAGGCTTGAAGGAGTGCATTAGCTTTGTAATCAACTTGCCAATTTTAATCTGTTGAGTAATTACTTTTCCATCGGGCTTGGTGAATGTGACAGCGAACGCGTCCTTACGTTTGGGATCAAGGTCTATTGTGTCCACGGTCTTGACATCTCTTGGGAAGTCGACCATATTGTCCCCGTCGGCGAGATTTTTAACAATGAGGCTTTTTATTGCCTTCGCGATTGGATCAGCAGATATTGTATTTATAACAGTCATCAGATTGCCCTTAACAAGAATCTCCTTCTCCAACAATGCTTGATAGTAAGAAGAATCTTTATAAATTAATTGTTTGAAGTGTTTCATTTAAGGTTCATTTTATTTTATAAATGTATATATCTTATTTTATATAAACAAAAAACCACAACCTAATCAAAGGCTGTGGTATAGTGGAGGTGGCCGGGGGTCGGCTACCATTCAATTGTACAATTGGGAATCCAGCTTTGTATCAGAACTTTATCTTTCTCTGAATAATCAACTGGCTCTAAATTATCTGGATGGTTTGCCAGTCTCAAATATTTCAAGTTATGTAATGGTAAAAACATCTCTCTCCATATATGTGTATAGTTCCCATTACCAAACTCAAACCACCAGCTACTACCGCAGCTCACATCTAAATATTCCAAATTTATTTTTTGCCTGTGCTTCCAAAACCACCAGATCCACGAGCTGTCTCGTGAGGAAATTCAGTTACCTCCTCAAAGTTGGCATGTTCAACCTTGTTGATGACCAACTGGGCAATTCTGTCTCCGTGTTCAACCGTAAATATCTCGAGGGAGTGATTAATTAGAATTATGCCTATCTGTCCTGAGTATCCATTATCGATCGTGCCAGGGGAATTTAAGACGGTAATTCCATGTTTATTTGCCAGGCCGGAACGGGGTCTAACCTGTCCTTCATATCCCTCGGGGAGACTAATTGCAAATCCGCATTGAAATAGTTTTTGATATCCGGGGTTGAGCAAGAATTTTTTTTCCAAACAAGCTCGAAGGTCCATCCCCGATGCACCTTCAGATTCATATATTGGCACGGGCAGCCCGTGGTCTCCAATTCGTTTAATTAATATATTAGTCTCTTTCATTACATAGTCTCCGGAGTAATGATACCACCACTTTTTGCTTTTGCTACTCTGACATGCTGTTCATACATCATGAGATCCTGCAAGCAGCCCACAAAATGAGTTTCTGGCCTGAGATAGTTTTCTTCGATTGCATTGACGAAGAGGGGGTATTCCTTTGCGATGAAGTATCCATGATAAATTGGATATTCATTTCCAATTACGATTTTGAGGTCCCAGTCATCATTTGCCTTGAATTTGACTTTATATGCGAAGCTTCCGGTTATGGCCGCATATTCACTTATATAATCGCCATTATTTTCTTCAATTGGAATTTCCAACCAATTGAGTAAACCTTCTTCCGTGCTTTTTGTAAGTGCGTTCAAAACGTCTTCTATTTTGAGTGCGTTTACTGGTTCTGGTGTTGGTTTGTTCATTTTTTAATCTCCTATTTCATAATATTGCATTGTGTGACATCCATCGTATGCCACTAAAATTTGATTTCCTATAGTTATTACGGAATTTCTAATAAAAGTTTGAATTTCTTCCCACCTTTTTTCATTCCGATTTATGGATGTCATGATTTTCGCGTTCATTTTTTCGACATCACACCACTTATCATTCTTAAATTGAATATTGTCGCTACCAAACTGCCGATGACATCTCAGTCTAAATTCGGCTCCGTCAACGGCCACCTGGTAATTTGTTATAAAGTACGGTAGTTCATCTTCCCAGATGGCACCTTCACTATGACTTAATCTTATAGATATGTTCATTTTTCACCTTCATATTTTTCGAAACATTCTTTGCAATATTATATATAAATGACAAGAAGAAGTTTGATATTAATTTGAGGATTTTTAATGGAAGAAAATGTGAAGGTTCCTACGTTGTCATTATGTATGATAGTTAAGGACGAAGAGGCCGTATTAGAGAGATGTTTAGAGAGTGTTAAGGACATTATAGACGAATTTATTATTGTGGACACGGGCTCAACAGACTCTACCAAGGAAATTATAGCCAAATATGGGACAGTATATGAAGAACCCTTCATTAATTTTGTAAAAACCAAAAATGCTTCAATAGAAAAAGCAACTGGAGATTATATATTATGGATGGACGCCGATGAAATTTTGGTGGATGGTGCGGACAGGATAAAAGCTCACATGAGTAGAACAGTTCCCGTGGTCGTGATGAATAAAATGGGCGGAGGAACTTCATATTTCAAACCCCGTTTATGGAAAAATGATCCTGTGGTAGAGTGGAGAGGTCCAAATACCCATGAATATTTACATTATGTAGCGAATACAATCTATGATCATTTGATTGTCATCGATGAGGCCCCCAAGAAAGATAAGGACATGGTCGGTAAATTCACCAGGGACGTGAAATTGATTCATGAGTTTTTTGATGAGGATCTCAAAAATTTAAATGAGCCACGAGCATACTTTTATTTGGCTCAGTCGTATGGAGCATTGGGTAAGATAGATACAGCTATTCAATATTATCTACATTATTTGGATATGGCTGAAGCTACATTCAAGGATGAAAAACTCTGGTCTACATATATGTTATCCCAGGCATATTATAAGATTGGGGAAGTTGAGATGGCCCTGGCAGTATTGGACAAGGGAATTTCAATAGACCCCCATCGCGCCGAACTATATTATCAAAAAGGCTATATCAGTTATTATTTACAGGAATGGCAAGTTGCTGCGGATTGGTTCAAATTGGCATTGAAATGTGAAGTTCCAAAGAACGTTGTCGGGTTCCTTGAGAAAGATAAATACGAAGACCTGCCTCTGGATTATTTGGCCATCTGTGAATTCCAATTAAAAAATTGGGATCGGGCGCACGAGTTATCAAAGAGACTAAATAACATCCGAGACAACAAAGATGACAGGATCAAAGGGAACATTGAAATTTTCGGCAAAAAAAGCAAAATGAAAATTGCAATGTATATGGGTTATTTCTTTGAGCCGATCTATGGGGGAATGCTGGAAGAACAAGGCCTCGGGGGAGTGGAGACGACGTATATTGAACTCGCCAGATCCTTTGCCAAACTTGGATTTGAACCATATGTATTTGTGTCTACTACGGAAAATCACACTCACAAGGGTGTTCATTATGTAAATTACCAAGAGTTTGATGAATATGTCAAACATCATAAATTCGAAACCTATATAACTTCCCGCCACGAATATATCTTTGACAGGATAGAGGGAGGCTTGAAAATATTATGGATACAGGACATCAATACATTTAGAATGAGTGAGGAACAGAAGGCCCCTCATGGCCAAAATAAAATAGTGGTGTCAACAAATTACCACAAGAATTTCCTTCAAAAACAATTTCTTCTTCAGTATGTAGATAAGCCAATTGAAATTATCCCGATAACTATTTCAAAAGAGTTGTATAGAGACAACATAAGAGCAAAGGATCCATATAGGATATCTTATTCGAGTTCCCTTGACCGCGGACTGTTCAATATATTTGAAATGTGGCCCGAAATAATAAAACGGGTACCTCAAGCAACACTTCATTTTTACTATGGTAATCATACCATGAAAATTATGGATGAAGAAAAATATAATAAATTTACAGAAATTGTAAATGGGGTGACAACGGCATATCCGGACAGTGTATTTAATCATGACAGAGTGACCAAGAAGCAATTGGCCCAGGACCAAATGAAATCTGCGGTGTGTCTGTATCCGACAATGTTCTATGAAACTTTTTGCCTGACGGCCTGGGAACATCAAATATCCGGAACCCCGATGATCTATAATGTTAAGGGGGCATTGATGGATACGGTACAGAGTGAAAATAATATTCCAATGTTGGTGGATCCTACAACAAAATATGGGCAGGAACAGTATACAAATAAAATAGTAGAACTGCTTGGTGATGTAGGGCAGGATAAATTAATTTCATTACAAGAAAAAAACAGGAAATGGGGCAGTGAGAATATTCCAACTTGGGATGAAATAGCACGTCGATGGAAGAAGTTAATTTTTGAATCAGTTTAATGAACATTTAGGGCTTTAATGATAAATATAGAACAGAATAGGGGCAATCTTAAGATTAGTTATATCAATGAGGATGGCCAAGTTGCGATAACTAATATTGTCGTCCCAAAGAAAGAAAAATTTCAGTGGATATATTCTCATGGCACGTCCAAGAGAGTCAATCCGGATTTTGTCTCTTGGGATGAAAAAGAGGTAAGTAAGCAACCCACAAATTATCTGGATAAATATAGGATGACGGAATTCATTGAAGGATTGCCGGCAAGTACCAAGAAGAAGATATTTAGTAATAATACCCCCCGAAAATATTACATTGACATTGAGACGGAAATCTTAGATGAGTTTCCCAATCCCGAGAATCCCAAATCTGCTATATTGTCAATTGCAATTGCGGATGACAAGAATAAAATTGTAGTCCTGTCCACATCAAAAATTAGCAAAAGTCAGTCGGTCAGTATTGGTAAGCGAATTAATGAGCATTTTGCAAAATACAAAACAAAATTCATATTCAAGCATGTATATTTTAAGACAGAATATGATCTGCTATATACATTCTTCAAGATGTCAAAGGATTGGCCATTAATAACGGGCTGGAACTTCGTAGATTTTGATTGGGCGTATTTGGTGGGTCGCGGCAGTAAATTGAACGTGGACGCATCTATGGCGTCTCCAACCGGAACAATGTATCTGGCCTCCCAGCCATCCGGCAATTCAAAGAAACGATATCCGTTCCCGAACCATAAAATTGTAGTTGATTATATGGAGGTCTATAGAAAATGGGACAGAAAGATCTCACCAAAAGAATCGGATAGTTTAGATTATGTTAGCCAGAAGGCCCTGGGATTAAAAAAGATTACATATACTGGAAACCTAAATGATCTGTATAGGGATGACCGAGAAACATATTTATTTTATAACGCAGTTGATAGTTTGCTTGTAAGGTATATTGACGAAGAGCTTGGGTCACTAAATGCATATCTCACCTTGGCGTATCTGACAAAGGTGGAGCCATACAAGGCATTCTCATCCATTGCAATGATCGAGAATATATTGGGCAGTATGCTATTAAAAAATAATAAATTGTTGATCAAACAGGAATCAAAAGACAGGGAAAGATATCAAGGGGCGTTTGTATTTCCGGCAATACCCGGAAGACATGAAGATTTAATTACGTTAGATTATGCGTCCCTATATCCGACAATTATTAGGCAGCACAATATATCTCCGGAGGTATTTTTAGGGAAGGTATCTATTGTGCCAAAGAAGATGGACAAGAATACTATATACTGTGCATCAGGGGCGACATTTAAGAAAGGTGTCCCCGGAGTTTTACCCGCTCTGTTGACAGATTTGTATTCACAGAGAAAATCATCAAAGAAAATCTATGGGGACATAGAGGCAGAGATCAATGAATTAAAAAAAATATTAAATAAAAAATAATGAGTGGCATGGACAAAAAATTTAAGTACGAAGAAGTGTTTAAGAATTCTACAAAATATTTTAGCGGAGATGAATTGGCATCAAAGGTATTTGTGGATAAATATGCGTTGAGAAATGAAAATGGGGAATATTTAGAACTGACGCCAAAGGATATGCATATACGTTTGGCAAAAGAATTTAGAAGAATTGAAAAAAATAAATATGAGGATGGCATCTCTTTAAAATACGAAGATATATTCAATGCATTTGATAAATTTAAATACATTGTCCCCCAGGGATCTCCTATGTTCGGTATCGGAAATAATTTTCAGAAGATTTCATTATCTAATTGTTTTGCTGTGGAATCCCCTGCAGATTCATATGGCTCAATTTGCAAGGCGGATGAAGAGATAGTTCAAATATCGAAACGTAGGGGGGGTGTCGGTATTGATGTATCAAATTTAAGACCTCGAGGATTTCACACCAAAAACGCCGCACAATCCTCAACTGGTGTAATTTCTTTTATGGAACGATTTTCTAATAGTATAAGAGAAGTTGGTCAATCTGGCAGGCGAGGGGCATTGATGATTACTATTGATGTTCATCATCCCCAAGTTATCGATTTTGCAAGATCAAAAAGAGATTTAACAAAAATTACAGGTGGAAATATATCCATCCGTTTTTCAGATGAATTTTTAGAGGCCGTCAAAAATAATGTCAAATATGAGCAGAGATTTCCTGTCGATTATAAAGATCAAGGAGTTGAGCCTATACTGTCAAGAATGGTGGATGCAAAAGAGGTTTGGGATGCCATTGTTGAAAACTCACATGCAACGGCCGAACCAGGCGTCTTATTTTGGGACACCATTTTAAATAACAGTCCTGTAGATTGCTATAAGGATTATGGTTTTAAAACGATTACAACAAATCCTTGCAGCGAAATCCCATTATCAGATTCGGACAGTTGCCGCCTGATGGTTTTAAATTTATATAATTTCGTTGATGATCCTTTCACAGAAAATTCTAAATTTAATTGGGAAAAATTTAGATTATATGGTAGAATGGCCCAGAGATTGATGGACGATTTAATTGACATGGAAATTGAAAAAATTGATGAAATCCTCAAAAAGGTAGATACTGATCCGGAACGTGAAGATGTAAAATATACAGAAATGACATTATGGAAAAAAATAAAGGCTGCTGCTGTCAATGGTAGGCGAACTGGTACTGGTATAACCGCACTTGGAGATACAATTGCCGCACTTGGGATTGGATATGACAGTGAGGATGCAATTAAATTTGCGGAAAAAATGTATAAAGAGTTGAAATTGGCCTGTTATGGGGAATCTGTTGAAATGGCAAAATTACTGGGCCCATTTTCTGTATGGAATTCAAAATTAGAGCAGGGTAATATATTCATAGACAGATTAAAAAATGACGATATAAAGTTATGGGGAAAGATGCAAACGCATGGCAGAAGAAATATCGCCTGTAATACAATTGCCCCAACCGGGTGCTTAGAAAAAAACGCCATTATAAATACAGACAGGGGAATGATCACATTAGAAACATTATTCTCTTTGAATGATATAAATATTGACGGGTTAAAAAATGACAAAAATGTATGGTTTGACGCAACCGAAAATATAAATGTAATTGATGTCAATGGAAAAAAACGAAAAATTAATAAATTATATTGGAATGGATACGTAGATGGATTCAAATTTAAATTCAATGATGGATTTGAAATAAAAACGTCAAAAACTCATAAATTTTTAGTTTTGGTCGAGAAAAATAAAGGTGTTTGGAAAGAGGGTAATGAGTTGAATCCAGGGGATAAGATAATAAAGTTAAAATAAAAATAAAAAACATTGTGCTATGGTATATATACAGTAATAAAAAATAACCATAGCACCATGAATAAAATAAAATATAAAGGCAAATTGTTAAATTTAGATTTATACCCTACGAAATGGGAAGAATTTAAAAATATGTACGATCACGAAACAGCTCTTTATGAATATTATAAATTTAATAGGTCCATATCTTTAGAAAAATATATTTTAAAATATGGAGAAACGCAAGGGCTGAAATTGTATAATGAAAAGATAACAGCAAGGAATAAGAAACAAGGAAATTCATTAGAAAAGTGTATAAATAGGCACGGGGAAAAAATTGGAACAGAGATGTATTATAAATGGAAAGGTGAAGTGACCAATACGAAAGAAAATTTCGTGAGAAGATATGGGAAGAAATTGGGAGAAGAACGTTATTTAATTTTTTGCCAGAAAAATGTCGAAACCATAAAGAATATGGTGAAGCCGGATAGTTCGTATAATACAAAAATTGAATTTTATATGTCGAGAGGGTGGAGTGAAGAGGAAGCAAAAGGAAAATTGACATCACGGCAAAATACAAGTTCTTTGGCCGCATTGATAAGAAAATATGGAGAAGAAGAAGGGTCCAAAAAATATCAGGAATATGGTAAGAAGAAGGCCAATACATTAGAATCATTTATACGCCGTCATGGAAAAGAAGAAGGGTCTCGTTTATATGAAAAATGGATGGCGTTCTGTCGCTATAATGGAACCTTGCAATTTTTCGTTGACAAGTATGGAGAAATTGAAGGATTTGTTGAATATAAAAAGGCTAATAAAAAAAAGGCAAATACACTGGATAATTTTATTAAACGGTATGGAGATGATATTGGCAATATGAAGTGGCAAAAATACGTCGATTCCAGATTTAATCAGACAACAAGATACTCTGTCGTAGAAATTAAATTTATAGAGAATCTCCTTCAATTTTTAAAAATAAAAGGAATTGAATTTAAAAATAAATTTTATAAAGATTCTCAATATGTTTTTCATATTGGAAGAGAAGATGTTAATGTCATAATGCCGGATTTATACATTAAAGATATTAATATGGTAATAGAATTTTATGGGGATTATTGGCATAGGAATCCTAAAAAATATAATGACGAGGAATCCCAAAAAGTAAATGCACGGGATTCTAAGAGAAAAAGACTATTAGAAAATAAATATGGTGTTAATTTCTTGGAAATTTGGGAATCTGATTATAAGCATGATGAAGATAAAATCTTCACTGAAATATACGAAAAAATAAAAAAGGAAATATGATGGAATTTGTAGATTTAACAGACGTTGATTACGAATTAATAGAAATAAAAGAAAAAGAAAATATATCTGAATATACGATGGATATTGAGGTGGATGATACTCATTATTATTTATTGGAGAATGGGATTGTATCTCATAATTCACTTTCGATTTTGACACAAACGACAAGTGGTATTGAGCCGGCATTCATGTTAAAATACACTCGCAGGAAAAAAATTAACCCAAGTGATGTGAATAAAGTTTCCGTAGATTTTGTTGATAAAAATGGAGATTCCTGGCATGAATATGATATTTATCATCCAAAATTACAAACATGGATTGACATTACAAAAAATGAGGATATAACAAAATCTCCATGGCATAATAATTGTGCAAGTGATATATATTGGAAAAATAGAGTAAAATTACAGGGCGGGATGCAGGCCCATTGCGACCATGCAATTTCTTCAACTTTGAACCTACCCGAAGAATCTACAGTTGAAAATATTCAAGAAATATATGAAGCTGCATGGGAATTTGGATGTAAGGGGATTACTGTATACAGAAATAATTGCAGGGCAGGGGTTCTTGTTGATAAAAAAGACAGTAAATCAAAAATGTTAAAATTTAAGAAATCGACTGCCCCCAAACGCCCCAAGAAATTACCTGCTGAAATTCATCATTTTAAAATAAAAGGGGAAAATTATTATGTGACGGTTGGACTATTAGAAAATAGGCCATATGAAATATTTGTTGGTTGCAACCATAAAAATGACGAATCCTTGTATATTCCAAAAAATATTACCGCCGGGGAGGTTCAAAAAATAAAAAGAGGGATTTATTCATTAATAACAGAAAATAGTAAATTTATTGTAAGTGGGGATTTATTTGATGACAATATTGAATCATTGACAAGGATGGTTTCGGTTTCATTGAGGCATGGCACAGATATTTCATTTGTCGTACAGCAATTAGAAAAAACTCATGGATCCCTTGGGTCATTTTCAAAAGCCTTGGCAAGAAGCTTGAAAAAATATATTGCGGATGGTACAAAAGTTCATGGGGAACTTTGTCCTAATTGTGATAGCTCAAATTTAATTAGGCAAGATGGCTGTATTATTTGTATGTTGTGCGGCTGGTCAAAATGCTCATAATCTTAAAAATATAACTACAAAAATATAAAGAGGGGGGAATATTATAAATTTCTCTCTTTTTGTATTTGATATATACAATATAAAAATATAGCACATTATACATGGCTCTTATACAGAAATTTCATGGCCGGTGGATTGCAACCGGAGAACCTGTCGAATACCCAAGATACGAGATTAGTAAAGATGGAGATCAATTGTTTCATGAAGATAGTTCCTCGTTATTTATACGCGACACTGACGGAAATTGGACGTTATTGAGCACAGGAATTGCCGGCAGTGTGATAGTTGGGCCTTCAGGTCCGGATGGCTTGGATGGAGATATTTATACGACATCTTCAACAGATACTCTGACAATTGGAATTGGATCTCTGACCTTATATGTGGAGCCGGGCTTGGCATTGGCAATTGGTCAATCAATTGTAGTTGCCAATAGTTCAAGTAATAAAATGGAAGGTGCTATAATTTCATATAATTCTACGACCGGGGAATTATTATTTGATTCTACTACAATAACAGGATCCGGATCCTTTTCTGTATGGGATGTATCACTTTCTGGAACGCCTGGACCAACGGGAGATACTGGATCAACGGGCGTATCTGGCATTCAAGGCTTAACAGGATCAACGGGTATCCAAGGTGCAACGGGAGTAGGATCAACGGGTGTTTCCGGCGTTCAAGGTATTCAAGGTATTCAAGGTATTCAAGGCGTCACTGGC
>Ga0307989_1000683_pt1 | contig 20863 bp, 15 predicted proteins | sample EllFjometagen185_FD_203164 | JGI IMG/M metagenome (GOLD analysis project Ga0307989, IMG submission 203164) | Marine microbial communities from Ellis Fjord, Antarctic Ocean - #185 | ecosystem: Environmental > Aquatic > Marine > Unclassified | place: Southern Ocean | collected 2014-10-08
ATTAATTCATGTGAATAATATTAAAATTGAAAATGAATATGATAGCCTTATAGTAGATGAATCATCCCAAAAAAATCTTGAATTAGTGCGTAATATGCATGATAACACCGAAAAATATACTCTTTTTTCTTCAATTAAAAATACAAAAACCGCTTCAGGAACCAGACTACTAAGAAAATGGATATTATCACCTCTTAATTCTATTGTAGTAATTGAAGAAAGACATCGTTATATTGATTTATTTTACCATAACCAGATACTGCAAAATAAAATCAGAACGGAATTAAGTTCAATTCTTGATGTTGAACGGTTATGTGCCCGACTGTCACTGCAAAAAGCTTCACCAAAAGATCTTCTTTCTATTGGATCTACCATAAAGCACGCTGCAGAAGTAATATCTCTATCTGATAAATTGAGACAGTATATAGTAAATATAGTTAGTGAAGATAATCTTAAAGAACTTTTTGAACTTCAATTATATATTGAACAATGTATCAATATGGATGCTAACGGACCCTTTTCAGAGGGAAAAGTAGTGAGAGATGGTTATAATCCGGAATTGGATAATCTACGAAACATGAAAACACATGCTATATCTTATCTGGATAGTTATTCTGAGAAACTGATACAGGAGACATCTCTCCCAAAATTTAAAATTAAATATAATAAAATTATTGGTTACTATATTGAAGTTTCAAAACTATATACCAATAAAGTACCGGATTTTTTTCTTAGAAAACAAACACTGGTTAATGGTGAGCGTTATACAACTGATGAACTTACTCAACTTGAAAGAAAAATACAATCATCATATCAGGAAGCTGAACTTCTTGAACGCTCAATTTATCAGGAAATTCTTTCTGTTTGTATGGGTAAAATCAATTATCTGCTCAAGTTAAGTAATTGTCTTTCGAAAATAGATTGCTATCAGTCTATGGCCTTTTCAGCTGTGAAAAATGGATATAGCAAACCAATTATTTCAGCAAAATCATCCTTACAGATAATAAATGGAAGACATCCGGTAGTTGAATTAAATTTACCTCCAGGAGAATTTGTATCAAACTCTCTTGAGTGTTCAACTTCCACTGGAAAATTTGTACTGATTACCGGTCCAAATATGGCCGGGAAATCAACATTCCTTAGGCAAACAGCACTTATTGTTTTATTAGCACATATAGGATCCTATGTTCCTGCGGATAGTGCTGTTATGGAAATTCATGATAAAATTTTCTGCAGAGTCGGCGCTACTGATAATCTTGCGCGAGGAGAATCAACATTTTTAGTTGAAATGATGGAAACCGCGTATATTTTGAGAAACGCTACAAAAAGCAGTCTGATAATTATGGATGAAGTAGGAAGGGGCACAAGCACTCAGGATGGGGTTTCAATAGCATTTGCAGTTATGAAAAAACTCATCTCTATTTCTGCAGAGACTCTTTTTGCAACTCATTATCATGAGCTTACTAGTTTCAAAGATAGGGACTCTCAACATTTATTCCTTGAAGTTCTTGAAACAGATGGAAAAATAGTCTTTCTGAACAAGATACGAAAAGGTAATACATCTTCCTCGTATGGGTTGCATGCTGCCAAACTAGCTGGTTTACCTTTGAGTGTATTAAAATCTGCTGAAACTTATCAAAAAATACATGCAAAACATGAAATTCAGGATGCAGCGAGTATGCAAAAGGATCTAGAAAATCTTTTTGTTGATGAACCTGCATATGAATATGATTATGAAGAAAACAAGCGTATAAAATATGATGAAATCGTGCGTAAGCTAGCGACTGTAAATATTGATGAAATAACACCAAGAGATGCTTTAACATTTTTATATGATTTAAAAAATTATTTGAATGAAAACCCTGAATAATTAAGTTATATATTGTATGGAATCTAACCACACTTGTATTCTTTGTTCTGAAAGTTTTCATTTAGAAAAAAACAGTAAGTTTTTTTTGTGCATTAAATGCCAGAAACTACTTGAACAGCATTTTTTTAATAAAAATTTCAAAAAAAGCTGTCCCACTTGCTCTTTACCTATTTTAACAGAAAATAGTTGTGTTAATTGCAAAGATGAAATAATAACTGCAATTGATCAAAAACAAACATGCTTTTTATATTCTGGTATTATTAAGGAGCTGATATCCTATTACAAATTTAGAAATATAATTCAATTAAGCGACATATTTTCTCATTACATTCAAAAAGCATTAGAAAAATTTAATCATCATATTATACTTATACCAATACCAGGAAATATAAAAAATATCAAAAAAAGGGGATGGGATCAGGTTTTAGAAATTGTTTATAGGATTAAACATGAACGAATTTCTGTCTATGAACTTCTTAAACAGAACAAAAAACATAAACAGCAAAAAACTCTTGATAAGTCACAAAGAATAATACAGGCTAAAAACAAATTTACCATCGATGAAAATATGTTAGAAAAAATTATTAATGATTTGCCCCATCTAGATCAATTCCAGATTTTTCTCATAGATGATATTCTCACAACAGGAGCAACTATTGAATCAGCAGCAGCTGTAATTTTAAATGTGCTGGATGTTCCTATTCACGCAATAACATTAGCAATGGATTGACTTATTATGCTATTACTGGTATAAATACTTTATATTCCAATAAAGATAATTTTTGAGGAGTCGAGTAATTCGACTCTTTTTTTATGGTGTGATGTTGAAAAATATAATTAGAGAAAATACATTATTTATCGAGACAGCCCCTTTGGTTCATAAAATTGGATTGATTCTTGTTGATATAAGTGAAAGCGAACAACAAAATTCAATACAGATAAGGGTAATAATTAAAGCGATAGATCGTATAACAACTATTGAAGACTGTACTAAGGTCCATAAATTACTTGAACCGCGGCTTGAGCTTTTGGTAAATAATAAAAATTTACAAATAGAAGTTTCTACTCCGGGATTACAACGAAATTTAAAAGACTTTTATGAGTTTGAGTTGTTTGTCGGTGAAAATATAAAAATTTATGATGACAGAATTTCTGATTGGCTTTCAGGTAAAATTTCAAGTAACAAACTTGATGAGGAAATACTGATATTAGATCAATCGGTTTCTAGTGAGAGTAAATTTATTGAAATACCTTATATATTTATTAAGAAAGCTAAATTGGAAGTTGTTTGGGAGGAGAAGAGATAATGGCTACAGGGTTAAGTGCTGTAATTAAAAGCCTTGTTATTGACCGCGGGGTTTCAGAAGAATTAATTTTACAGACCATTGAAGATTTTCTTCTTGCTGCTTATAAAAGAAGATATGGTACGTCTGAAAATGCGGTTGTCAAATTTGATAATGATGGGGATGAAGTAACCCTTTACTCCCGTAAAATCATTGTAAAAGAGATTGAAGATGAAGTGCTGGAACTTTCACTTGACGAAGCTTTGCTTCTAAATGATGAGTGTGAAGTTGGTGATGAATTACTTATCGAGATCGACCCAAAAAGTTTTGATAGAATTGCGGTACAAAGCGCAAAACAGAAAGCTAAACAAACTTTACGAGAAATTCAGAAAGATACTCTATATTCAGAATTTAAAGGTAAAGAGGGTGAAATGGTCATCGGATATTATCAGCGTGATAAAAATGGTGATATATTCATTGATCTTGGAAAAACTGAAGGTATATTACCAAAAAGATTTCAGTCTCCACGTGAAATTTACCGAAGAAATGATAGGGTTAAAACTATGATTTACAGTGTTGAAAAGAGCCCCTCAGGTTTGCGGATAATGCTTTCAAGAACCCATACTGACTTTGTTAAAAAACTGTTCGATCTTGAAGTGCCAGAACTTTATGACAATTCAATTGAAATCTATAAAATCGTAAGAGAACCTGGATATCGTACTAAATTAGCAGTTTATTCAAATAGAGATGATATTGATCCTGTTGGAGCATGTGTCGGTCTTAAAGGTATCAGAATACAAACTATTGTACGCGAACTTGAAGGTGAGAAAATTGATGTTCTGAAATATGAAACAGACCCAACATTATTCATTAAGAATGCGCTCTCTCCTGCAGAGGTGCGTCAGGTCTATATTTTAGATGAAGCAAAACGCTCTGCTTTAGCAGTAGTTTCTGAAAACCAACTCTCTTTAGCTATTGGAAAACAAGGATTGAATGTTCGATTGGCAAATAGATTGGCTGACTGGAATATTGATGTAAAAACTGAAGAACAGTTTCTTGAAATGGATATTGCTCAGGAATCAAGACGCGGTCTTGATTCCCTATTCTCAGATGAGCCTGAAGATGAGATTATAAATATTGATGATATTCCGGGAGTTGATGAGAGAATTGTTGGCATTCTTGAAGAAAATGAAATTGTTAGAATTGAGGATTATATAAATATGTCTGATTCTGACCTTTCAGCGCTGAAAGGTTTGTCAGAAAGTGATATAAAAACTATAAATGAAGTTATTAACGAATATGTTGATATAGTTGAAGAAGAAGCAGCAGCAGAAGTAACTGAAGAGGAATATGAAGAAACTTTTGAATGTCCTGAATGTGGACATGCTTTAACTGATGACATGATATCTTGCCCAAACTGTGGTGTTGGGTTAAGTTTTGAAGAAGAAAGTGTTGAGGAAGAATAAGATCAGGAAGGAAAATGGCTGAAGAAAACAAGGTTGAAAAACCAAAAGCAACATTAATTAAGCATAGCAAGAAATCTCCGGAACCCGTAACGAATATCGCAAAACCTGCTAGTGAAGACAAACCAGTAGAAAAAAAGCGCGTAGTAGTCGTTAAAAAGAAAAAAGTTGTTGTTAAAAGACCAACATCATTTAAGCCGGAATCTGTCCAAAGGGAAACTCCCATTACAGAAAATATTCAGACACAAACTCCCAAAAAGGTAGCTGCTGAATCAAAAACAGAGCATACAGTTAGTGCTGTAAAGCCTGATAAAGTACTGGAAGTTAAAAAAGAACAAAAAGCTAAATCAGAACTACCTCCACGAAAAGAAGAGGCTGTATCACCGGGAAGAACCCCTTCAAGACCTCAGTCCCAAGATACTACATCACGTCGCCCCTCTTCTTCTAAGACACGGTCAAATGATTATCGATCAGATCGACCTCGTCCTGCAGGTACACGGGTAGGAACATTACATGGAAGACCAGTTTCTAACGATAGACCTGGTGATTCAAGAGATCAACGTAATCGTCCTCCTCAAGGTGGACCCGTAGGTAGTAGACCTCCATATAATCAGGGACGACCTCAAGGTGGTTCTGACAGACCTCCATATCAGGGACGACCTCAGGGTGGTTCTGACAGACCTCCATATCAGGGACGACCTCAAGGTGGTTCTGACAGACCTCCATATCAGGGACGACCTCAAGGTGGTTCTGATAGACCTCCATATCAGGGACGACCTCAAGGTGGTTCCGACAGACCTCCATATCAAGGACGGCCTCAAGGTGGTCCCGGAGGCAGCAGACCGCCATATAATCAGGGAAGACCTCAGGGTGGTCCCGGAGGCAGTAGACCTCCTTATAATCAGGGAAGGCCTCAGGGTGGTCCCGGAGCTGGCGGTCCCGGCCGTTTTAATAAAAGCAGACCCGGTGGATCTGATAAGCCACCTGTTCCGCAGGAAAATCAGAAAACAGTAAAAAAGGTTTTTAAACCAAAAAACAAGCGTCAAAGAGATTTTCAGAAGAAAAGAGAAGGTGTATTAGAGAGAAATTTTCAGATTAAGAAAAAAACTATTAATACAACCAACCCAATACCTAAGAAAATTGATATGATGGAAGTTATTACTGTTTCTGAACTTGCAAAAAAAATGAATTTAAAAGCTTCAGAACTCATAAGTAAACTTATGGGTATGGGAATGATGGTTACCATTAATCAGCAAATAGATGCTGAAACAGCTCAAATACTTGCAGAAGAATATGGTTGTAAAGTTAATGTTGTTTCATTATATGAAGAAACATTAATTAAGACAGAAGAGGATCCGGATGCTGTACTAAAACACAGACCGCCGATTGTAACTGTTATGGGCCATGTAGACCATGGTAAAACAAAACTTCTTGATGCAATCAGGGAAACTAATGTAGTTGCTGGAGAATTTGGTGGAATCACACAGCATATAGGTGCATATAAGGTACAAGTTGCAAAAAATGATATAGTTTTCCTTGATACACCGGGTCACTCAGCTTTTACTCTTATGCGTGCACGTGGTGCTCAGGTAACTGATATTGTTATATTAGTAGTAGCTGCCAATGATGGTGTTATGCCGCAGACCAAAGAAGCAATTGATCATGCAAAAGAAGCTGGAGTGCCTATAATAGTTGCTATTAATAAGATAGATTTACCTGAGGCAAATCCAGAAAGAGTTAAACAGCAACTATCAGAATATGACTTATTACCTGAAGATTGGGGTGGATCCACTCTATATTGTGAAATTTCTGCACTAAAACGTGAAGGCATCGATGATTTATTAGATATGATTCTATTACAGGCTGAAATGCTTGAACTTGATGCAAATTACGCATGCAGAGCCGAAGGTAAAATTATAGAGTCAAAAGTCGATCATGGAAGAGGGATTGTTTCAACAGTTATCATTCAGAAGGGAACCCTTAAAGTCGGAGACTCTTTCATTGCTGGTGTTTACTCTGGTAAAGTTCGTGCAATGTTTACTGATAATGGCGAAAAACTAGATTCTGCAACTCCATCGACACCTGTAGAAATACTGGGATTCACTGGAATACCAAATGCAGGTGCTCCTTTTCAGGTAACTGAAAACGAAAAACAGGCTCGTCAGATTGGAGCAAAAAGACAGGAACTTGAAAGACAAGGTGTAGCTAGCAATGTGAAAAAAGTTACTCTTGATAACTTGTTTGATTCTATTCAGGAAGGAGAAATCCAGGAACTGAAAGTTATAATTAAAGGTGATGTGCATGGATCTGTTGAGGCTTTGCAGTCATCACTGGAAAAATTATCTACTCCTGAAGTTCGTTTAACTGCTATAAGAGCTTCTGCAGGTGCTATTATTGAAGATGATATAAACCTTGCTTCAGCATCTAATGCAATAGTAATTGGTTTTAATGTACGCCCTACACCCAAGGCTAAACTGCTTGGAGATAGAGAAAAAATTGATGTTCGAAAGTATAATATTATTTATGATGCAGTAGATGATATGAAACTTGCTATGGAAGGATTACTTTCTCCTGACATTAAAGAAGAGATTATCGGAAAAGTTGAAGTTCGGGATGTATTCAAAGTGCCGAAAATCGGATTGGTTGCTGGTTGTTATGTACTAAGCGGCAAAGTAGTCAGGAATGCAACTGTGCATATTATTCGTGATAGCATTGAACAGTATACAGGAAAAGTTTCATCTTTGAGAAGATTTAAGGATGATGCTAAGGAAGTTCTTGAAGGTTACGAGTGTGGTTTAGGGGTTGATAATTATCAGGATATAAAGGTTGGAGACATCCTGGAAGTATTTCAAATTATTGAAATAGCTAAAAAACTAACTTAAGATGGGTGGATTTACACAACAAAGATTGGAATCTCAACTTTTAGAGGCTATTAGTATTATAATATCCCGTGGGGATATTAAGAATCCTGGGTTAAGCAGATTTGTTTCTATAAGCAGCATTTCTGTTTCTCCTGATTTTGCATTTGCACGTATTAATATGACATCTTTTGAAGATGAGCAAACTCTTCGTCAATCTGTTAAAGCGTTAAATAGTGCTGCAGGTTATATACAGTCAAAAATTGCAAAACTGCTAAAAACTCGTAATACTCCAAAATTAACTTTTTATTTTGATACATCTATTAGGGATGGAATGAGAGTTAATAATATTATTGATGACCTATATGATAATGACAAATAATAGCGGAATACTGTTATATACAAAGCCAGCAGGAGTAACTTCTTTTAGCGCATTGTACCCCATCAAAAAAAAGTTTAATGAAAAAACCGGACATGCCGGAACTCTTGATAAATTTGCGGAGGGGCTGCTAATTGTACTATTGGGTAAATATACAAAATTAAACTCAATATTTAGTGGATTGGATAAAATCTACGAAGCTGTTTTTCATATGGGATTAGAAACCGATACTTTAGACCCTGAAGGGGTAGTAATTAATAATTGTCAGGTTCCTGAGATAAATCTTATGGAATCTGTAGTTGGAAATTTTATTGGAAAGATTCAACAAGTACCTCCGGCATACTCTGCAATTCATGTTAATGGGAAAAGAGCATATAAAGAAATAAGAAGTGGGAGAATCCCAATTCTTGCTCCCAGAGAGATAGTAATTTACGATTTTACTATAGTCGATTGGATACCTCCATATTTACATGTACGTATACACTGTTCTAAAGGGACATATATAAGGTCTTTGGCTAGAGATTTTGGTAAGGCTTGTGGATCAGCTGCATATGTCAGGGAACTAACAAGAACATCAATTGGCTCATTTTCATTAGAAAATGCATCAACTGAAATAAATTTTTCTGAAAAAAATATCCTTCATGGATGTGATTTTTTTAGAGATTTACCGGGTTTTCATATTGTGGAACCCTCTGACCATGAACTTCTCAGAATGCAATATGGTACAATGCCAAAAACAATTTTAACCAATAGGGATGATTTAAATGATCAATATTGTGTATTTCAGGATAAAGAGGGGAATGTTGCTGGTATTTCTACACTTATTGTAGATAACGACGTATTAATTCCTAATAAATTGTTGTTTTCAACAACTGCCTAAGGAAAGTGAGAATCAAATGCGGATACTTGATTTTGAAAAACTAATAGAAGCAGAGGTAAATTCTGCTAAAAAAGCTGCTGTTACTATTGGTGTATTTGATGGTATTCATAAAGGTCATATTAAACTTTTGCATCAAGTAACTCAGGATCCAGAACTGGAATCTTTTGTGATTACATTTTATGTAAATCCTAAAAAAATTTTGAGACCGGACTCTTTTCATGGCTGCATTTTGACACGAAAACAGAAGTTGGAACATTTAGAGGCTTACGGCATTGATAACGTAATTCTCATTGACTTTTCCTCTGATTTTAGTAAACTACGAGGAGATAAGTTTTTTGATTATATAACTTCCTATATAAATATTCAAAAACTGATTATTGGGAGTAATTTCAGATGTGGTATAAATGCATCTTTTACAGCACCAATGATTAAAGATTATTTTTCGAATATGGATACTGAGACTATTATCGTTGATCAGTTGGTTAACAGCAGTAATATTCGAATAAGCAGCTCCTATGTTAGACAATTAATTATGCATGGAGAAATGAAAGAAGCTGCTGAATTTTTAGATAAAATCTATGCACTTGATTTTTCTTCAAGTAAGTTTAATCAAAGTGATTTGATTATTAGTATAAAAAAAACTGAGATTTTGCAATTGCTGCCGCCACCGGGATTGTATTATGTATTAGTGAATGAAGGTTTATCAATTATTAATGGAATATTAAAAATTGATGAATTGCATGTTACTGTAAAACTGGAAACAAAATGTAATAATCTGATAAAACATGAAATTATGATTATTGAAAAAAAAGATTAAGGTAAGGAGATATATTTCAAATGGCTTTTACAAAAGAATTAAAACAGGAAATAATAATTGAATTTGGTGCTAACGCACAGGATACAGGATCAACTGAAGTACAAATTGCTCTGTTAACTGCTCGTGTTCGAGAATTAACAGAACATTTTAAGGTAAATAAAAAAGATCATGCCAGTAGGCGTGGGTTGCTCAAGATGGTTGGGCAACGTAGAAGATTACTTCGATATCTCAAAAATAATGATATCGACAAATACCGTGAATTGCTTGTCAAGTTAAACTTGAGAAAGTAACAGGTATAAAGAAAAATGAGATCATCAATTTGCCTGCCGCTTTTAAAAAAGCGGCATTATTAGGTTGTTGAGACTGCTCATAAAAAGGAAAAAAATAGATGATACAAAAAGTAACGGTAAGAATAGGGAAAGAAGACCTTATTCTTGAAACAGGGAAGATGGCCAAACAGGCTAATGGAGCTGTATTTGCTACATACGGCGGAAGTTCCGTTTTAGCTACTGCATGTTGCGGAAGCAATAAAGTGGAGGGACTGGATTATGTACCTTTGCAAGTAGAGTATAATGAAAAATATTATGCTGCTGGAAAGATTCCCGGAGGTTTTCTGAAAAGAGAAGGAAGACCAAAAGATAAAGAAATCCTTGTCTGCAGATTGATTGACAGACCCATGAGACCACTTTTTAATAAATCTTTTGGAAGAGAAATACAGGTAGTACCAACTGTTGTATCTACAGATCAGATTAATCCACCTGATATGGTAGCTATGGTTGCTGCTTTTGCATCAGTTGCAATTTCAGATATACCATTTGATGGTCCGGTTGGGGCTGTAAGAGTTTGTGCCCTTGATGGTGAATTCATTGTAAATCCTACATTTGATGAAATATCTAGAAGTAATCTTGATATTATAGTTTCAGGTACTAAAGATGGTATAACTATGGTTGAGGGTGGGGCACTTGAAGTAAGTGAAGAAATACTTCTTGAAGCCATTGAAACAGCTCAACCAGTAATAGCTGAAATCTGTAAAGTTCAGGAAGAACTTGCTAAATTAGTTGGACTGGAAAAATTGGCTATCGTTGAAATTGAAGAGGATAATTCCTTTCTTGATCCGATTAAAAAGTATGCTTTTCCACTACTGCAGGAAGCTTGTTTTGTTATTGGAAAACATATTAGATATGCAGCCATCAAAAAAGTTAAATCTGATACTATTGAAAAATTTTCAGATGTAGTTCTGGATGATAATCAGAAGAAAGTTGATCAACTTTTTGAAGAGATGGAATATGAAATAGTCCGAACATCAATATTAGAAAAAGGCATACGTACTGATGGACGTGGTGTGGCTGACATAAGAGATATTTCTTGTGAGATTGATGTTCTTCCAAGAACACATGGTAGTGCGCTATTTACTCGTGGAGAGACTCAAGCATTAGCTGTAACCACATTAGGAACAGTTTATGATGAACAGATGCAGGACAATATAGATGGAGAAAAGAGTTATTCCCGATTTATGCTGCATTATAATTTCCCACCATTTTCTGTTGGAGAATGTGGAAGGATGGGTACCGGACGACGTGAAATCGGACATGGACACCTTGCACTAAGAGGTCTACAGTCAATGTTACCGGAAAAGGAAGATTTTCCATACACTATTAGATTAGTTTCTGAAATACTTGAATCTAACGGTTCTTCTTCAATGGCTTCGGTCTGTGGTGGTTCTTTATCACTTCTCTCTGCTGGTGTTAAACTTAAAAAACCTGTTGCAGGAATTGCAATGGGATTAGTATCCTCAGAGGATAAAGCTGTCGTCTTAAGTGATATACTTGGTGAAGAAGATCATCTCGGTGATATGGACTTCAAGGTAACCGGAACTGAAGATGGTATTACCGCTTTTCAGATGGATATTAAAATAGCAAATGTTAGCCGCGAGCTCATGGGAAACGCCCTTGAACAAGCAAGAAAAGGTCGATTACATATTCTTGAAATTATGAATAAAGTAATTAATAAACCTAGTGATGAAATTTCTGAATTTGCACCGAGAATAGAAACAATGAGCATTGATGAAGAAAAAATTGGTGCAGTTATTGGACCTGGCGGGAAAACAATTAAAAGTATCGCAGCAAAAACTTCTGCTGAGGTTAATATTGATAATGATGGAAAAGTTACCGTGTATGGTAAAAATGCAAAATCCGCTATGGAAGCAATTGATATAATTAAGTCAATTGTTGCAGAACCTGAAGTGGGAAGAATCTATAATGGAACTGTTAAAAAAATAATGGATTTTGGTGCGTTTATTGAAATTCTTCCTGGAAAAGAAGGATTATGTCATATATCAAAAATGTCAAAGAAAAGAGTTAATGATGTTAATGATGTCTTAAAAGTAAATCAGGAAATTCCTGTTAAATTGCTTGAAGTAGATCGAATGGGCAGACTTAATCTAAGTTATATTGATGCTCTTGTTCAATTAGGACAAGATACAGAATAAGAAGTTATATTAATAAAATACATAGGCACTGGGAAAAAATCAGTGCCTTATGTATTGTTTTACAGAGAAAAACAACATTGAACTGTTAAGGAATTTGGTTTTATTACCAGCTTTTAAATGAAAACTGTACATAATGAATTATCTGATAAAATACGTATATCTTTAGCCCCTGGTGCCACAATGCCTACATATGCTACTGAGGACTCATCAGGTGCTGATATTTATGCCTGTCTACCAGATTCTGAATTCATTTTAGAAGCTGGTGCTTTTGCTATGATACCAACTGGTATTAAAATAGCTATATGCTCTGGATATGAAGTGCAAATACGTCCTAGATCAGGACTGGCAGCAAAATATGGTATTACAGTATTAAATTCACCGGGAACTATAGATGCTGATTACAGAGGTGAAGTTAAGGTAATTTTGATAAACCACAGTAATACATCTTTTACAATCGAGCATGGTTCAAGAATTGCTCAAATGGTATTTTCCAAAACTTATAAAGCAGAGTTTAAGCTTACCGATACCTTAAATAATACCTTTCGTGGTGAAGGAGGTTTCGGCTCGACCGGAACATAATCATCATGAAAAGAAAGCAAAGATATACTACTCTATATGTATATATATCAAAAGAGTATATATTTGCTTTTTTTGTCTCATTTTCATTCTTTTTTGCGATCTTCTTTATAAACCAATTGTTAGTTATTGCCAAAAATATTCTTATTGCAAACGTTGATATAATCGATGTTTTCCGAATCATTATCTATTCAATACCTGTAATTTTATCTTTTACTTTCCCTTTTGCTTCATTAACCGGAGCTTCAATGACTATCGGTCAGTTTGCTTCCCAAAATGAACTCCTTGCATTACGAGCTAGTGGTATTTCTTTTAAAAAAATATTTACACCTGTAATAATTATTAGTTTACTCTTTACCAGTTTCTCATTTATTTTAAATGATATATTTCAACCTCTTGGAACAATTAAATATAAAGAGTTATATCGGGAATTATTATATAGGAATCCTGATCTGGAATTAAAATCACATTCAGTTACACGTTTTGGAAATACATATTTTATTACAGGTGAGGTTAAAGAGAGTAATGTAAGTAATTTAATGATCTTGGAACAGTCCCCAACGGGTTTATCTGTAATATCTTCACAGGGCGCTAGCTTTTCTGAATCTGAAAATAGTGATGAGATAATTTCTATTAAATTAAATTATGTTGAAGGATTTTCTCCAAGAAGTGAAGCAAGTGGAGATTATGACTATTTTACTTCGGATTCTATGGAATATAATCTTTTGCTAAATACTGTAAGCTTCAATTTTATGGGTGTGACACCTAATGATATGACAATAAGAGATATTCTTGCTGAAATCAAAATTTTGAATTCAGATGAAGCTGAAATACAAGCAGAAGCCGCTGAAAGAGTAAAAAAATATAAATATGCAAATTACATCAATTACTTTCAGGATATTTTTAATAGTAAAGAGGCAAATTTTACTCAAACAGAAACTTCCTGGCTGAATTATCAAAATGTTGTTTCTGCAGACCTAAGAAGTAAAAAACTCCAGTATTATAAAATAGAATTTTATAAAAAAACTGCTCTACCTGCTGCTTGTGCAGCATTAGTTTTTTTTGCTTTCCCATTATCTGCAATTCGGTTGAAAAATGGAAGATTGGTAGGATTTGGAATAGGTATTATTGCAGCTACATTGTATTGGTTTATGCTTTTTGCAGGTCAGACATTTGGAACGAGAACTTTTTATTCTCCAGCACTTCTCATGTGGCTGCCCAATATAATATATGTAGGGTTAGGATTGTTATTATTTTACATTAGGAGTAAGAAATGATACCAACACTCTGGAAATATATAACACGTCAAATACTATTTTCTTTTCTTCCTGCAGTTTTCTGTTTTATGATAATACTAGAATTTGTTGATCTATTCACAAACATAAATAGATATATTTCTAATAATGTTGGTGTTATTGATATATTACGAATATTTATACTCTATATACCAAAAACAATTTCCTATTCTTTAAGTCCAGCTCTACTATTTTCAGGAACTTTTGTTCTTGCTGGTTTGTATTCAAACAATGAATTAATATCTATTTTAAATGCTGGAATTTCATATAAGAAATTAATTATACCGGTAATAGCATTAGGTATTTTTATGAGCTTGTTCAGCTTTGTTTTTAATGAATTCATTGTTATTTCTACATTTAGAATGAAAAATGAAATTTCTTCAGAACTATTGGGCTTTTCTAACTCATTTAATAATTCTCAAATTGTTATTAAAACAAAATCTGATAATGCAAATGAAAATTATATAATTTATTATGCAAAATATTATGATGATGAACAAAGAAAAATTAATGATGTTGTTATTCTCATTACGGATAATAATAATGAATTAGTAAAAAGAATTGATGCATCGTGGGGTATTTATGGTGAAACTGATTATTGGGAGCTGAATAATGTGTTAATTTACACATTTTCAGACACAGGGTCAGGTGTGGGGGTAGGTGTAAGTTCCCAATACTTCGAAACTTTCATAGAAGAGAGTCTTAATCTTCATCCGGATTATATGCGCAACACCTCTGCAACCATCTCAGAATTAGAAATTAATGAAGCACGCAAATTACTTGAACGAGTTGAACTGATAAATTTTATCGAGTATCGATCCTATTATACAGATTTTCTGGAACGTTTTTCCTTCTCTTTTACTCCTTTGATTGTTATTATGATCTCCAGTGCATTTGCATGGAGGTTTAAAAAAAATATCTTATTATTCAGCATCTTGTTAAGCCTATCTATTTCAATTTTGTATTATGTGATAGAAATGATCAGTATTTTATTTGCAAAACAAGGATTTTTGCCTCCAGCAGTAGGTGCCTGGTTTCCTTTTGCGCTTTTTTTTCTCTTTGGTGTATTAATGCTAAATTCAGTCAAAACTTAAGGAATTAATATGGAAAATATATTTACACTTACACATAGAGATTCAAAATCAAAGGCTCGTACAGGTATCATTAAACTACCTCATGGGGATGTTCAAACTCCGGCATTTATGCCTGTGGGAACTAATGGAACAGTTAAAGCATTGCATCATTCAACTGTTGATAATATTGGATACAATATCATATTGGGAAATACCTATCATCTTTATCTTCGACCGGGTCTCGAAGTTATTAAAAAATTTGGAAGTTTACATGAATTTAGTAATTGGAAGCACAATATTCTCACAGATAGTGGTGGATTCCAGGTCTTTAGTCTTTCAGCTTTTAGAAAGATTAAAGAGGAAGGTGTTACCTTCAGATCTCACATTGATGGCTCCTATCATAAGCTGACACCGGAAAATGTTGTTGATGCACAGATGGTTTTTAATAGTGATATAGCTATGTGTCTTGATGTATGTACACCTCCAACTATTTCAGAAAAAGAGGCTCGTGAGGCTCTAACCCTAACTCATAAATGGGCAGAAAGATCGATTCTTCATCGTAATAAATTTCCGGAATATTCAGGAAGTCTGTTTGGAATAATTCAAGGTAATTTTTTTAAAGAACTGCGAAGAGAAAGTGCTCTTAAAATATCTGAATTGGATTTTCCAGGGATAGCAATAGGCGGATTATCTGTTGGTGAACCTTTTTCTGTCTACTCAGATATGCTGGCTTATACTGTTCAGTATATTCCAAATGACCGTCCTCTATATGTGATGGGGATCGGTACACCAGAATACATTCTTGAAGCAGTAGAAAATGGAATTGATATATTTGATTGTGTATTTGCTACACGAACAGCACGAAATGGAGCCGTTTTCACACCAAACGGAATGATAAATTTAAAAAAAGTAATTAATGAATTTTCACGTGATCCAATTGTTGAAGATTGTCAGTGTACTGCCTGTACACAATATTCTAAAGGGTATCTAAGACATCTGTTTAAAACAAAGGAAATCTTAGGACCAATGCTGGCAAGTGAGCATAATTTAACTTTTTTATATAATCTGCTTGAAGATATTAGAATTAGTATTCGGGAAAACAATTTTTTAGATTTTAAAAATAAATTTTTGGACTTGTATGGTAAAAAAAAATAGAAAGATATTACATTCAGAGACTACGAATTCCCTGATTTTTATGATCTGTACCATAATCTCAAGATTATTGGGAATCGTACGTGTACGTCTAATAACTACATTTTTTGGCGCAAGTGGAGTTGCTGATGTAATAAATTTTACCTTCAGTATACCAAACAACTTAAGAAAATTACTTGCTGAAGGAGCTTTATCATCAGCATTTATACCAATTCTTACAAAAACAGTACAATATGATGAACTAAATATATACGATCATCTTGCAAAAAAATTAATTCACAGAGTACTTACATTTCAATTAATAATTCTGTTTCCCATTACAATTATTGTATTCTTACTTCCAAATACTTTAATAAAATTATTATCAGATTTTTCCGATACGTATCTTATTTCAATCTCTGCTGGTTTACTCAAATATTTTATTCTTTATCTATTAACTGTTTCAATAACTGCTGTAATTCAAGCTGCTCTGCAATGTAAATCTAGTTTTATGGTAACAGCTTTGTCTCCTCTGTTATTTTCAACATCAGTAATTATATCTACAATTTTCTTATCGGAGAAATATGGTGCATATTCGATGGGTTTTGGGGTATTATTAGGTGGTATTCTTCAATTACTATTTGTCTTACCAGCATATTTTCGAAATGGGTACACAATTAAATTAAACTTTCAGTTTAAGAATCATTACTTTTCCTCTGTAATGAAAGCATTTGTTCCGGTAGTAATAACCTCAATGATTTTCATTATTACACAACAAGTCTCTTTCTATTTTGCATCAACTCTTCCGCTGGGTGGTGTAACAGCATTATCAAATTCGCTTGTCTTCTGGCAAATGCCTTATGGGGTTTTTTATATATCTATTGCTACTGTACTTTTTCCATCACTGAGCAGGAGCTATCATGAATCAGATAGCATTAGACAATTGCTCTACTTAAAAAAAGGTATTGAATATATAATAGTTTTCTTATTACCTTCTACTTTATTACTTATTTTTCTTAGTGATGAATTAGTTTTTACCATTTTGCAAAATGGTAGATTTACTCCTGAAAATGCATTACGAACCGCAAATTCATTACGTTATTTTACTTTAGGATTGATTTTTGCAGGGATATTCAATTACAATCAACGTTTTTTTTATTCCATTCACAAATTCAAGTTAACTATATATACGGTTCTTATATTCGCAGTTACTGATATTTTAGTTACAATTCTCTGCATCAGCTACAACTTGGATATAGCCTCATTAGGTATTGGAAGTTCTTCCGCATATGTAATAGCTGCTACTGTTCAGATATTGTTTATAAAGAGGGTAATGCCGGAAATTAAAATTAGAAATTACATTAAGTATATTTTTAGAATTTTTCTTGCAAATATCCCTTTGGCATCTGGGTTACTTATATATAAATATACAAAATCATATTGGTTCTCTGATGGTAGTACTATAAGAAATTTTATCATTCTACTAGGAATGGGAATTCTTTCCTTACTAATTATTGTAGTATCTTATCGTCTTTGTAAGGTAGATTTTCTTTATAAAAAAAAACGGGTTAACTTATATAAGCCAACCCGTTAAATATTCAAACAAGAGAATTATTAAGCATAAGTATTAACTATAATTCAACAGCATTTATACTATTTATTTTATAAGAATACTCACGTTCATTAATGATAAAATTAATCTCTTCACCTACGGCATTAGAAAGAAGTTTGGATCCAAAAGGGGCCAGATATGAAATTACATTTTCTGCAGGATTTGATTCCCATGGACCAAGAATGGTGAAAGTCTCTTCAATACTTTTGTTTAGATTTGTCATTTGGACAATTGTTCCAAAAGAAACTTTAGTTATATTTATATCATTCTGCTTAACAATTACAGCTCGATCCAACTCATCAGTGAGTTTTCCTAATGATATACTTAATAATTCTTGTTTCTCTTTTCCAGCTTTATACTCAGCATTCTCTTTTAAATCACCAAGCAATCTTGCTTCACCAATTTCCTGAGAGTTAAGTGGAATATCTACTTCAAGAATTTTTTGAAGCTGCTTATGTTTTAAATCATACATATTCTGTGTAACTAACAATCCGCCGGATACTGTAGTAATTCTGGAACTGTTTTCACCATGGAAAACAAATTCCGGAAATCTTTCCAACACAATATGTTTCAACTCAATTAGTACTGCTGGATCAAGTTCATCAACATCTTTTACCAAACTATAAACACGTTTAATGGAATTAATATCATTCTCATAAAGATATTGATGAAGATTTTTTTCCGTAAAAAGAATTCCTGAAATAATTTTACCTATTTTTCTGTTAAAACTTACGTCTTTTTTACTACTCACAGCACGATTTGAAATATCAAGAAGGTGAAGTAAAGCAAGTAAAATTTTCTCAAAATTTATTTCAATTGAATCTTTCCAATAGGTTCTGTCATAATTTTTTACTAACCAAAGAAACATTTCCGGCATCTCTTTATAACGGGAATATGAATCTTTAAATAATTGAATAATAGTTTCATTTTTGTCACATCTAACTAATTCATCAATGATGTAAGTACTAAGATAATAAGGAAATAATTGTTTATATACTAAATCCCAATCATCATCAATATTCACTATTTCTTCTAGAAAAGATCTTTTTAATTCAGCATCAGGTAGGTGGGCAAAAGTTTGATCAATATTTTGTATTGAATCCAATAAATCTGCAAAACTAACATCAATATTCTGATTTAGAAAAGGGTAGGATTTTATTAAACGTTTTACAATTAAATAGCTAGTAACAACAGTATCAGTAACATTTGCAAAACTTTTCAGGATACTAATAAAATATGAAAATATCTCAGCAAAATAATCAGACTCAGGGTCACTGTTATCAAGAAACTCACGTAATATTTTAACTTTTTGATTAAATTCTTTTTCAGCTTTAAACATATTCAAAGTTTTTTCTTCATAAGAGACTGGAGTTTCTCTAACTGAATATTCATCAGGTTTGTCAGGATTTACTCCAAAATAAGGATCAGTTTTGAGTAATTTTTTTGCTGCAGTATTCCAGGCAAGCCATTCATTAGGGGTAAGGATAGATGGAACTATCTCAGCTTTAATTTGTTTTAAACTTGCTGAATTATTGAAACTAGCAATAATTGTTCGTAGAGTCCAAAGTACATCCTGTTTAATTTTATCTTTTAATTTTTCTTTAGGGAAAATGCTTTTTATAACCCATATATGATTTTTTAGAAGAACATTGAGTGCATTTACTGCCATTTTTAAGGACATAGGATGATTACGTTTCTTAATAAAATCAATTACTAAAGAATCTTCAAGTATTTGCTGTATTCGTCCGATCCCCCATGTTTTATGATGTACAAAAGTACCCTGATCAAATGAAATATGCTTTTCAAAATCAGAAATAGCTGCATTAATATCCCGATAGGACTGAGTCAGATTTGTTTTTTCAATATATTCTTCAATTTTACTGTGCTCAGCATATTTCGAACGATAACATGTTATGAGACGTTCTCTTGCATCTGCATTATTAGGCTGATAAAGTAGGATCTCTTTTAAAATATATATTGATTTATCCCAATTGCTGAGAGCAAAATATATATCATACATACCTTCAAGCATCTGAGCTGCCCGATCTTTATTAAGCAATTTAGCAACTCTTAATATTATATTGATTTGATTATCAAAATCCTCAGGATTATAAATGAGAAGCTTTTGCCAAATATCTTTGATTTGTGTAAAGTTCTTAGTATAAATGAATCGATGAAGTGCTTTTTTAAAATAGAAAACTGATTTTTCTAAATCATCCTGCTCTTCATATCGTTCAGCAATAAGTTTTATAAGATCAATCTCCTCATAATCAACTTTAATTAATCTTTCCCAAACTGAATATTTTTCATCTTCTTTTCCTAAATTATCAAAGCATTCAGCTAAAGATCTCAGTGCCAATCCATTCTCACCATATTTAAGTAGACGTAAACAGAGGAATTCAACAAGTTGCCATTTTCTATTGTCATAAAATAGATTAATAAGCTGAATTATATTTGAATCATCAATTAAATGTTTTTCCAAAGAGATAATACCGGAAATATAGAGAGCAATAATACTGTTTTTTGTATGCCCTAGATGCTCATCACAGATTTCTTTAATTTTTATCCAATCATTTGTATTTGAATCAGAATTTATCAGATCATCTAATTCTTCAAAATTATTTACTGTATAGCTATTTATTGTTGCCCTTGTCCATTTTTCTTCATTCAGCATCTCAGTCATTTTATCAATCATTTACTCATCTCCACTTCTGAACTCTCATCAATTCAGTGCAACCTAATTCAAACATAAACCCAGAACTGATAAAATCCTGAAGTCTAGTAACTCTATATACAGTAGTGAATTACTTACCACTACACCTGAAAACACTCTTTAAAAAAAAGACAAAAAAATAATTTTTGCTGTTTTTTTAAAGAGTACTCGAAACTATTAAACGTATTAAAGAATGAAACAAAAAAATATAATATCATCACAAATGATGTTTCAATCCATGTACTATAATAAAATAACCTAAATTCAAGAATCATTCAACCGATTGATAATAGCTAGTTTTCTGTTTATAATCTAAGCATGAAAAACAAGAAATTAATTGTAGCGCCATCAATTTTGTCAGCTGATTTCTCAAGAATTCGTGATGCTGTAATAGTCATAGAAAATTCTGGTGCCAAGTGGATACA
>Ga0307989_1000685_pt1 | contig 20831 bp, 13 predicted proteins | sample EllFjometagen185_FD_203164 | JGI IMG/M metagenome (GOLD analysis project Ga0307989, IMG submission 203164) | Marine microbial communities from Ellis Fjord, Antarctic Ocean - #185 | ecosystem: Environmental > Aquatic > Marine > Unclassified | place: Southern Ocean | collected 2014-10-08
CACGACGCTCTTCCGATTTTCAAAATCTTGAATTTTTATTTGTGCAACATTTTCTTTATTCGCTATTAAGTTCACACTTTCATATGCTGTTTTATTATTTAGATGAAATGATTGAATTTGTGGAGTTCTATTGGCTGGCCATTCTCCATTCCATAAAAAATGCATCACATCTACCGATTCTGTCTCACTTCTATCTTCTAAAAAAATACCATACCAAGTAGGTGTTCGCTCTTGTTTATTTCCCCAAAGAAAAACGTAAGAACCTATGCACTGATTTGGATCAGCTTCAATTCCTGCTTTATATCTTTTTAAATAATTAGCAGCTTTAATCGTACTATTTTCTTCAATTGGAGCTCCCCAATTAGTTTTTGGTACTTCCCAATGACCTGTAGCACCCCATTCCGTTACTATGTATGCACCTTCCCATCCACTTTCATTTACTAATTGTGGTAATTTTTCTAAATCTCCATAAATTTGAAAACATAAAAGATCAATGTCTGAACTTCTTTCTTTTATTAAATCAACTTGTTTTTTAGAAATTCCTGCAAGCGCTGTTGTTGTTAAATGATTTGGATCTATTTGATGAATCATTTTAGAAATATCATTTACTGCGTTCCATACTTTTGGATTTTCAGATCGTAAGTTTAGTTCATTCCCAATTGCCCAAATTAACAAAGCAGGATGGTCTTTTAAAGCAATAACTTCTTGTTTTATTCTTTCAAGTTGTTTTTTTACAGCTATTGAATCATTATAATCAAATCCATGACGTTCTCTAGCAACTTCAATTCCCATAGTTACTTTTAAACCATATTTTTGAGCTTCATCTAATACTTCTTTTCCACTTTGTTGTCCATTGTCCGTTCTCCAAGTTCGAAATGAATTACCGTTATGTTTTGCAACTGAAGAAATATTACCAAATTCCAATCCAGCACCGTTGATATAAAATGATTCTTTATTGACCAATAATTCAAATTTCCCATTGGTATTCACCAATTCAACTTTAACTGGCTTACTTTCATCCATATTTTCTGAAATTTTACGAGTTTCTGGTTTACAGGAAACCAATAAAACAACTGAAATAAGTATTGTATAAACCTTTTTCATTTTTTATTTATGACTTAATTAATAACTCTTCTATTTCTTCTAAGCTTTTTCCTTTGGTCTCAATTACATATTTATACACAAAAAGAATTGATACTAATGCCAACCCAGCATATATAGCGAACGTAACTGTTGGCCCCAAATTTGTAAGTTCCCAAGGGAAAAATTGAGTGACTGTATAACTTACCAATGAGTTAAAAAAACCGACAATTGAAATAGCAATTCCCTTTACATTTCCTGGGAAAATTTCAGATAACATTGTCCACATTACAGGTCCTAATGAGATAGCAAAAGCAGCGACATATAATAAAATGGCAATCAATACCAACGTAGCATTAATGCTTATAAAATTTTTAACTTCATTTTGTTTGAATGCCCTAAATTGTGATTCAGTTAGTAATGGTTCAACATTTTTAAATAATTCATTTTGTGATGAAAATGAATCTCCATTGAGTACGTTTAAGGCTGTTTTAATATCAGTATTACTTGTTTTTTCAATAGTTGTATTATTAAAATCATAGGTAGCATTGTTAAAGGCTAATGTTGCCATTGACAAAGAAACTGCCATCGCAGATGTTCCAATAATTAATAATGGTTTTCTTCCTAACGTATCAATCAAATAAATAGCAATAACAGTAAATATCAAATTTGTTAATCCAACTACTATAGCTTGTAAAAATGAAGCATCTGTACTTCCTCCTGCTTGTTCAAAAATTGTAGGTGCATAATAAAAAATGGCGTTTATACCTGTAATTTGTTGAAAAAATGCCAAACCAAAAGCAATAATAACAATGGTTTTCATTCGTTTACTAAAAAAATCTGCATAGGTTCCTTTAGCTTCCTTTTTATCCATTCCTCTCTTTATCTCACCAATAGTTTTATCAGCAAATTCTTCTCCTCCAATTCTAACTAGTATCTTTTTTGCTGGCTTTACTTCATTTAATTTTTGAATTAACCATCTAGGACTTTTAGGAACTAGAAATAATCCAACAAAATAAATCACTGCCGGAATGACTTCAACTCCCAACATCCATCTCCAACTTTCTCCTTGAAGATCTTTTAAAAAATAATTAGTAAAGTATGCAACTGATATCCCTAAAACAATGTTAAATTGATTTAATGAAACCAAGCTTCCACGTAATTTTGGTGGAGCAATTTCAGCTATGTAAATTGGAGCTATTAAAATAGCACCTCCAATTCCTATACCACCAATAATTCTAGCTATTACAAACGTGAGGTAAGTGGTTGCAGTCGCAGACCATATTGCAGATATGGTAAAAAGTAATGCCGTAATTAACAATATTGCCTTTCTTCCATATTTATCACTTAATGGACCTGCAACAATGTTACCTCCCATTGCGCCAAAAATGACACATCCAACTGAAAATCCAAGTTCCCAATCAGACATTTCAAAATAGGTTCTTATACCATTAATTGCACCTGATATTACAGCACTATCAAAGCCTAAAAGAAAGCCTCCCATTGCTACCACAAGGCTAATAGTAATAGTATATAATTTATTCATAGTAGAATATTTAGTTAAGAATAATAGTTTGAATTGAATGTGCTGGCATTTTTAAATTTGCAGTTTTTGCATCAAGCGTTAACATGTAACTTAGTTCGCTATCGCTATCATTCATTGCTACAACCACAATACTCCCATCTGTATTCATAAATGAAGTTGCACTTAATTGATTAGCTGTTGTTCCTGTAGACAATCTCTTAGCTCCAGGTCTTATAAATTTTGAAAAATGACCAATATAATAGTATGAATTTGTGAATGTTAAATCTCCTGTTTGTGTATCTCCATGAACAGGAGCAAAACATAAGTTTCCAACATGATTTGGGCCTCCAGTTTCATCTAATAATATATTCCAATCAGTCCAAGCTACAGTACCATTATTAAAATCGTTTATCATAGATTTTCCATAACGCTCTGCAAGTTTGGGGTCACCAATTCTTTCAAGGTTATAACTTTCGTTACAGCCTTCTGTAAAAATTAACTTCTTATCGGGAAAAGCATCATTAACATTTGCAACATTCTTAAACATTGGTGTTCCATCTTTCCAGTCTTCATACCAATGAAAACCAGATCCCCAAACATATTTGTTTGCTTCAGGATCATTCAATATAACACTTGCTCTTTCAAACAATAAATCCCTATTATGATCCCATATAATAATTTTCTTATCTCCCAAACCTTCATTTTCCAATGTAGGGCCTAAATAATTCTTTAAAAAATCACGTTCTTCTTCTGCTGTATAAATACAAGATTCCCAACGCTGAACCGCCATTGGCTCATTTTGAATAGTTAAGCCCCAAATTGGTACTCCTTCCTTTTCATAAGCTTTTATAAATTTTGTGTAATAATTTGCCCAAGGCTGATAAAATTCTGGTTTCAATTTACCGCCTTGTAGCATGTTGTTGTTTGTTTTCATAAATGCTGGTGGACTCCATGGACTTGCATACATAGTTAATTTTCCTCCAGCAGCTTCAATAGCCTTTTTTGTAAAAGGCAATCGGTATTTTTTATCACGATCAATATTAAAGGTACTTAAAGCTGAATCTCCTTCTTCAATATATGTGTAACTTTCAGTTGAAAAATCACAACTATGAATAATTGTACGACCTAAAGAATAACCTATACCTTTATCTACGCTATAATAAGCTTGCATAAATAATTTTTGATTTTCTTTACTTAATTTATAAAAGGTTTCTGCAGCTGCATCTGTAAGTGCTGCACCAATTCCAACAAAGGTTTGATGTTGGTTTGAAGGGTTTATTAAAATAGAAGCTTCTGTTTCTAATGGTTGTTTAAAATTGAAAAAATCAACTTCTTCAGCTGTTAATTCTAATTTTAAATCGCTACCCAAACTTGTAGTATAAACTTTACTATTAAGGATTTCTATTTTATCCGTAACTTTTGTATTCATATTCTCTTCGCTACTTTTTTCTTTTTGAACACAACTTGTTAAAGCAATTGTGCAAATAAAAACTGCTACAATATTTTTTATGTTTTTTATTTGTATCATATAATTGTACTATTGAGTTAAAATTTTAAAATAAATTTCATAAGTTATCGTGCCCAGTTAATTTTATATCTAAGAAAAAACCGTTACTAATTAATCTTTTTTCTGGTAAACCCTTACCCAGTCTACATACATAAGCTGAGGGAACTTGGTAGCAGTACTAGGACGACCAGCATGTGTACCTCCAACTGCAATATTAAAGAGTATAAAAAAATCTTTATGAAATTCCGATAGTTCGTATGCCAAAATTGGCATTGATGCAAATTGTTTTCCATCAACAAACCATGCAACCTTATTTGCATCCCACTCCAATTCGAATACATGGAATGCATCGGCAAACTTACCTTGTTCTAATTTGAAGGCAGCCGATCCCATCATTGCATGTGAATCAGATGCATCAGCATAGTGAATATTAGCTTCTACGAGTCCATCATCTTTGGAACCATACATTTCCAAAATATCAATTTCACCAGTTTGTGGCCAGGGAGTATCACCTCCATTTTCATCAATATTTGCACCCAGCATCCAAAACGCAGGCCAAATACCTTCACCTTGCGGAAGTTTTATCCGTGCTGCTATCCTTCCGTATTTCCAGGATTGCTTATTTGCTGTATGTATTCGGGTAGATGTGTATTGGTCCATACCGTGAGTATCACTTTCATGAACAGCCTTAATAACAAGGCAATTTTTATCTATATATGCATTTTCCTTACTATTTGTATAGCGTTGCCATTCATCGTTAAAGCGTCCGGCTTCTTCTATTTGAAAATTCCAATTATTTTTATTGATACTATCAGCTTCGAATTCATCTGACCAAACTAAATTCCAGTCCAAACTAGGTTGGTAGGTATCTTCATTTAGGTTCGAGATAGAACTCTTTCCTTTTTTCTGATCAACAGAATTAATTTTTTTCTCTTTGTCCTTACAGGAGGTTAATGTTATTGACATTAATGAGATAATTATTAATTTAGACAATAATGTTTTCATTTAAAATAATTTATTTGTTTGAGATATTACAATTCTTTTCCATACTATTTTTCAATAAAAAAGCTATTTAATGTCTAGTCCAAAAATATGGCTACAAGCATTCTATTGATAAACTCTAACATAATCTATTTCCATTGTTGACTGGACAAAATTTGGATCAATATCAAACCAACTTCCACCCATAGCAATATTTAATATTAGAAACTGATCTTTTGTATAAGGCCAATTATCATCATTTTTTTCTGAAGGTCGGTACCTATATCTAAAATCACCGTCAATTAAAAAGTCTATTTCATCTTCAGACCATTCAATTGCATATACATGAAATTCTGTAGCGTAATCACTTAATGTAGTGCTTCCTACACCAACATCAGAACATCCCCCAGAACAAGCTGTTGTATGAGTTGCACTTGAAACTTCACTGGGATTATGCCCCCAATGTTCCATAATATCTATTTCTCCACATGCTGGCCAACTAACTGTAGAAATATTTGAACCTAACATCCATATAGCAGGCCATGTTCCGCCTCCTGAAGGAAGTTTTGCTCTTACTTCAACTCTTCCATAGGTAAAATTAAATTTTCCTTGAGTTAGCATTCTAGTAGAAGTATACTGAGCGCCTTCATAATTTTCTTTTTTAGCCGTGATTTTTAAAAATCCACCTTCTACAATTACATTGTCAGATCTATCAGTATAATATTGTTTTTCTCCATTCCCCCAGCCATTATCACCTCTACCAATATTATAACCCCATTTAGTTAAATCTGGAGCTCCGTTTGTGTTAAATTCATCAGACCAAACTAATTGTGGTCCAGTTTCCTCAACATAAACAGTAATGGTCTGAAACTTACTTATAGAATGATTTGTGCTTGAATAAGCAAATATCGTAACCAAATATTCTTTAGATCCTTCAACGGTATAGGTATGTTCAATATTTCCGCTAAAACTTTCTATTTCCTCACCTGAATCAAATTTGAAACCATATTTTACTGCATTGGTTGCGGTTGCCGTAAAATTTACAACTCCAGAACCATCACCGTAAAGATTACTGCCATCTGCTCCTATAACACTTACTTCTAAAGATAAATTAGCTGGAATAACATTAAGAGGTTCAATAACATCATCATCACTACTACCAGAACATGATATTACCATTCCCAACAACAAAAGAGATAACATGAGGAATATTAAAATTGGAATCTTTTTCATAAAAACGAATTTTAAGAGTAACATATAATTGTAATAGAAAGGGCTGACTTTATCAACCCTTTCTTATTTTTATATAAATTAATATAATAATTTGACTATTCTGGTATTAATGTAAACCACCAATTAAAATCACCATTTCCATCGGCTGATGTTATAATCATTTCATTAGCTGAACGACTAAAAATTGTATACTTATGATTTCCACCTATATAGTATCCAACAAAAGCAGTACCAGTTAGATTTATAGTTTCAACACCACCTGGTGCAGTTAAAGACCAATTAGCTGTATAAGAATCCAATAAATATTGCTCTATATCTGCTCCATTTGCAGTTCCACCTGACCCTCCTAGTTCATCAATTAAAACCTCACGACCAAATACAAACCCATCAGGACCTACATCGTGCGTAAAGGTTCCATCAACATTAAAGGTGTATCTGTCATCATACATACCTGTATCCTCTTTATCTCCAGGACCAGCACCATACCATTCAGAATTAGTTCCACCACCAACAGGACCTAATCCAAAGTGTTTGTTAACATCAGATGCAATCTTCCATGTTCTTGTGCTGTTTGCATGTAGCATTTCCATTAAATCTGCTGGAGCTTCGTAAAGCGCCAGAGCTTCAACTTCTATTGTTTTACTTGAAGAAATTCCTCCAGTTCCATAAGCAATTACTGTAACAGCATATGTATTGTTACCAAGTAAAGTAAAAGTATGCTCTACAGCACCACTAGATTGAATTTTTGTAGCATTCTGTATAACAAAATGGAATGATGTAGCATTGCTTGCAGTAGCAGATAATTTTACTAAACCACTACCTAACCCAGGAGCAATTGTTTCATCTGGTTCTCCATCATCATTAGTATCATCCAGATAGGTTACAGATATTTCAATGTTACTAGGAGCTATAAGATCTCCTATTGTAAGGTCATCTTCCTGACAGCTAGTCATTATTGCTAGGGTAAGAAAAATGACTAATATATATTTTATGTTTTTCATTTTATATAATTTTATATTTAATATCCTTTTATATTAATTTAATCGGTAAGGGTATAATCATCAAAGTAATACACTGAATCATCTCCTGAAACACCAAAATCAAAGAATACTACAACTTTTACATAATCAGCAGCTGGTGCTTCACTAAAGTCATACACTAATTCTTCCCAAGCATTAGAAACTGTTGTATTCATATCAACTTCCCAAACTATACTGGCGTCAGCATTCTCTAATTTAACTTTAACCATTGCTCCCGTTTTTGGAGACCACGTTTTCACACTTATATTACTATAAGTAGCTAAGTCTAAAGGTGTAGCTAGTTCTCGAGTAACTCCTGCCCAAACTTCTGCTCCTGAAACTTTATTAAATTGAGCAACTTTAGCAGTAACATTTCCTAAACCTGATGGTAAATCATCTAAAGTAATAACTTCTGCGGCTGCATTACCAAAAGGTAATAATGCTGGTGCAGCTTCAAAATCTTCAAACACTGATGGTTGAGTTCCATTATTTAATAACTGAATATCATCATAATAATACAATGAATCATCTCCTGAAACACCAAAATCAAAGAATACTACAACTTTTACATAGTCAGCAGCTGGTGCTTCACTAAAGTCAAACACTAATTCTTCCCAAGCATTAGAAACTGTTGTATTCATATCAACTTCCCAAACTATACTGGCGTCAGCATTCTCTAATTTAACTTTAACCATTGCTCCCGTTTTTGGAGACCATGTTTTTACACTTATATTACTATAAGTATCTAAATCCAAAGGTGTATCCAATTCTCTAGTAACTCCTGCCCATACTTCTGCTCCTGAAACTTTATTAAATTGAGCAACATTCTGAGTAACATTTCCTAAACCTGAAGGTAAATCATTTAGAGTAACAACTTCTGCGGCTGCGTTTCCAAAAGGTAATAATGCTGGTGCAGCTTCAAAATCTTCAACCATCAATTTAGCAAATGATCCTGTTGAAGGAAAAGCTTGCTTAATATCATCTATATAGAATGTCCAATCACTACTGCCGTCTCCTACTGTTCCAAGATCAAAAAATAATACTATTTTTTGATATGAGTTTGCCATATCAATGTCACTTAAATCAAATGATACTTCTTCCCAAGCACCATTTCCGACTGTTGTCGCTTCTGTTTCAAAGTTAATACTGCCCTCAGTAAGATTCTCAACCTTTAAAGTTACTTTCCCTCCTGGTCTAGGTGACCAAACATTCATTTTAATGACTTTTTTTGTTGAAAAATCTATAGGTGCCGATAAAGTAATTACATTCCCTGCCCAAACCTCAGGAGCACCTTTAACAATTTGCCCTACTTTCGCTGAAGTATTGCCATTTGTATCTGGATTGTCTATAACAGCATTAGAAGCGCCACCAAACCCTTGAAAAACACTTGCGTCAAAAATTTCAAAATCAATTGGTAATTCTACAGGTGAAGTTATTGTTATAACCTCCGTTAATTCGGATGCTTCGGAACCGCCACTTAAAGCCACAACTTTAATGGTATAATCTCCTACACTAGGATACTCAAAACTTACACTACCATCTAAAGCCAATGGTGCTTCTTCTTCATCTGAGTTAGATGTATCGAAGAACACTAAAAACGAAGTAGCAAAATCAGCTGTTGCTGATACATTAAGAACAAATGGGTTAGAAGCATCTATTACTGCTTTTATTACTAAATTCTCTGGTGCTCTAAAAGACACTACTAAGTCTTGTGAAACAACCGTACTTAAACCAGTAATCCCAATAGCCTCAACTCCAATTGAGTAAGTGCCTTCAGCATAGGTGTGTTGAATATTTTTGCCCTGATCAATACTAGCAGGTTCTGCTGTATCATCACCAAGCGTTATATTATAGGACACTCCTCCTTCAGAATTAGGTATAATTGTTACCAATCCTGTATTATCTTGTGTTATTAGAAACTGTGCCGACACATTTGCAGGAGCCGCCACGTTATCTACAAAGCTTAAATCATTATCGTCTGAACAACTAATAAAGAAGATCAAAGTTAAACTTAATATATATTTTAATGTTTTCATATCTAAATTATTTGATTTTTAATACCCTGGATTATTTTCCCATAGATTTCCTGATAATAATATTTCTTCAATAGGTATTGGGAAAAGTTCATTCTTACCCACCTGAAATCCATCAATTGATCCTGCAGCTCTACCTGTTCTTACCAAATCGAAGAAACGATGGCCTTCACCAACAAATTCAACACGACGTTCTTTATAAATGTCGTTTGTTAAATTAGTCCCTGTTGTTATTACATCTGCTAGCATAGCTCTATTACGAACTTCATTTAAATAGTCTTTTGCTCTTGCATCACTAATACCACCTCTATTTAAAGCTTCTGCAGCCATTAATAATACATCTGCATACCTAATAGCTCGGTAATTATCTGGATTTGTAAGAGCCGCATCACCATTATTTAAATCACCTTTTCGCGCCATTATTTTTCTATTAAAATAACCTGTTTGCTCGTATCCAGCATTTTCATCATAACTTGATCCTGGATTGTCGATTATATATTGTTCCATATCCAATATAGAATACTTTAAACGGATATCTCCAGGTTCAAAAGCATCAACGACTCCTTGAACAGGCACATTAAAACTATAACCAGCATCAAAGAATCCTGTGGAATCTACAAAACCTCTTGGTCCATTAAAATATGCGGCATAGTTACCTTCAAGACATTGGAAACATCCGAAGCTACCACCATCAACATCTGAATACTGTACTTCGAAAATTGATTCTATATTGTTTTCGTTGTAGCGTTCAAACAAGTCAGGATACTCTTCAGTAGTTAATAATCTATGTGGACCATCGTTTATTAAATCTTCTAAGACTGCTGCTGCTTCTGGAAATTTGTCTTGATATAAATATGCCTTTCCTAATAACGCTTGTGCAGCACCTTTGGTAACTCTACCAGTTTCGCTCTGTACATAAGGTAAATTTGCTGCTGCAAAAATTAAATCTTGTTCAATTAATGCATAAACTTCTGATGCAGGAGTTCTCTCAATACCTAATTGATCTCCAAATTGTATGCGTTGATCCATTAACATAGGCACATCTCCCCACCATTTCACTAAAATGAAATTATAGTACGCTCTTAAAAATCTAGTTTGAGCTATAACACTTGTTTTATTTGAAAAATCTGTTTTATCTTGAAATTCCATAATATAATTACAACGGTTTACGGCTTCGTACATCCATTGCCACATAGTTCTTAATCCGCCATCGCTTTGACCAACCGCAGAATGAATCATATCATCTATTTGTTGAACATATGGTGAATCTGTCGCACTTTCCCCTCCACACAACGTGTTATCTGAGGCTATTTCTGCAAATTGAACAAATTTAGATGTTGCTTGTAAATAATCATAGGCAGCAACTAATGCGTCCTGATAATCTTCTTCTGAATTAAAAAAGGCTTCAGAATTGGGGTCTAATGAATCCACATTTACAAAGTCATCACTACAAGAATGCATGATAAGAACTGTAAAGAGGGTATAAATAATTTTTAAATTTTTCATATTTCTAAATTAAAATTTTAAGTTAACACCTAATAATACTGTCGCAGCACTTGGGTAAAACCCTTGGTCTATACCGCCACCAATTGGCGCGCCTGTACCTGCTGTTGGATCATAACCGCTATATTTAGTTAAAGTTACTAAGTTACTTCCTGAAACATATATACGAAACTTATCGATACTAGAATCTTCTTCATCTGTAGAAAAAGTATATCCTAACTGTACATTCTGTAAACGTATAAATGAACCATCTTCTACATAAAAATCAGAAAAAACTGTATTAGAAGATGCTCCAGTTGTTACCCTTGGTGAGGTATTACTTGTACCCGGTCCAGTCCAACGATCTAAATAAGAATTAGGCTTATTAACTAAAGCCTGATTACGTTCGTAATTACGTACAATATCATTTCCTACTGACGCAAAAGCATAAGCTGCAAAATCCCATTGTTTATAATCAAAAGATACGTTAAGACCCATTGTTGCATCTGGTAAAGGATTTCCAAGATCTATTCTATCATCTAAATCTATGACTCCATCACCATTTTGATCTACAAACCTTAAATCCCCAGGTTGAGGTGTGATATCTGTAACTGCTGCATTATCAATTTCGCTTTGAGATTGGAAAATGCCATCCGTTTTATATCCTACAAAATAACCTAAAGTATATCCAGCTTCCATTCTTGATATAGCAGGTTGAGATATTCCAAAATTACCACCTTCAAGATATTCACCATCTCCACTTACCGCAATAACTTCATTTTTTATTGCCGTAACATTGTACTTGATACTAAATTTAAAATCGTCATTAAAATTATCTGAATAACCAATTGCAAATTCAAGTCCTTCATTTTCAACAATTCCTGCATTTACAAAAGGTGCTGCACCTGTACCAAGTAATCCAGATACTTGTGGAGACACTAAAAGATCTTCTGTTCTTCTTTTAAAATAATCTGTTGTAATATCTACTTTACCATCTAGCATTCGTAAATCTAATCCTATATCCAATGTTTTTTGTTTTTCCCATTTAATTTCAGGATTGGAAATTGGACCACTCGCAACTCCAAAATACTCATCCTCCCTGTCATTACCTCCGAAAAAATAGGTTCCTTCTCCGGTAAGTAGTGATGTAAATCTATAGTCACCGATTCTATCATTACCTAAGATTCCGTATGAAGCTCTCACTTTTAATAATTGAAAAACAGTACTATCACTCATAAATTCTTCATCTGATGCTATCCAACCAATAGATCCTGAAGGGAAATATCCAAACTTGTTACCCGGTGCAAATCGTGTAGAACCATCTCTACGTACCACTGCAGAAAATAAATATTTACCTTTATAATCATATTGTACTCTTGAAAAATAAGACAATAATCTAGCGTCAAATGTTGGGTTTCTACCTAACTCTGCATAGATATTTTCTTTTTCTAAAGCCTGATCTACAAATGCATTAGCAATACCACCACTTATATCGCGACCTATCATTCCAGAAAATGACCCTGTCGTTTTAAAAACTGAGGTTCCTAAAAGTACATTAAGCTTATGCTCATCATTAAATGTATTTTCATACTTAATAAAGCCATCAAATGTGTAGTCTCTAAAAATATTTAAACCTTCAAAAACACTATTTCTCTCTGTATTAAACACCTTTCCAACTCCGTAATAATCAACAGGATCAAAACTGTTATTTCTTTCTTCAGCATAATTAAATTGAATATTTGTTTCTGCTGTAAAATGCTCTAAGAAGTTATACCCTATTCCAGCAAATCCATTAAGTTTCATCACTCTACGTCTATTGTAATTATTAGACATTTGAGCAAGTGGATTAATTACCTCACCCCCTAAACCATCTGCTAAGGAATACTCGCCATTCTCGTCTCTTACTGGAATATTAGGAGCCATATTTAATGCGTTGAAAAGCACAGACCCTAAAGCATTTTCAGGAAGATTTCTTTTACTTGTAAGTGTTGCAGTAATTCCAGACTTAAATTTAAAATCCTCTAAGAAATCTAAATTATAACTTAGACTAGTTGTATATCTCTCAAAATTAGATTTGTTACCACCAACAATACCATCTTGTGTTAAATATGAAGTACTATAGGAATAAGATGATTTTTCTCTACCTCCTTTTAATGAAATATTGTGACTCTGTATTGGTGCTGTTTCAAACACTTTATTTTGCCAATCAGTTCCAACACCTAACTCTGATATGTTAGTAAATGGAGGTATACTGCCTCCAGCAGCATAAGCTTCATTTACTATTAAAGCGTACTCTGTAGCATTTAATACAGGCATTTCCCGAGTTGTTCTCTGAAATCCCATGTAACCATTATATTCAACAGTTAAAGGCATCTCTTTACGTCCCGTTTTAGTCGTTATTAAAATAACACCATTTGCTGCTCGTACTCCATAAATACCAGCGGTAGCATCCTTAAGTACATTCATACTTGCAATGTCATTAGGATTTACCACACTTAAATCTTCCACTACATTCCCATCTACTAATATTAAAGGTCTGCTGTCTCCATTTGTGGAAACACCTCTAATACTAATTGTTGAACCACCACCAGGAGAACCTGAATTAGTAGTAACATTTACACCAGCTACTTGTCCTTGTAAAGCTTGCTCGATTTGCGTTGGCTTAAGCTTTTCAATTGTTTCTGTAGAAATTACGCTAACAGCTCCTGTAATTTCTTTTTTCCTTTGAGTACCATAACCAATAACAACAACTTCATCTAGACTTTGTGTATCTTCTACAAGAACAACATTTAAATCGTTTGAATTGTTAATGACTATTTCTTTAGTCGAAAATCCAAGATAAGAAAACACAAGTGTCTCTCCTTGAGATATATTGGAAATAATAAAGTTACCATCAAAATCTGAAGAAGCTCCTCTAGCTGTATTTTTAACAACTAGGGATACACCCGGTAATGGGTTTCCTCCTGAATCCGAAACAGTACCTTTAATTTCATACGTTTGAGCTGTGGCGGTTAAGCTCATCAAACAGACGAATAATGATAAAATAATTGACTTCATATTAATTTGAATTAAGTTTATGTTAAAATTACACGAAGATTGTGTTAATATTAACTTCACTACCTATATAAAAATCATACAGATATATTTTTGTCGAAATTAACTTTTTATTTAAAAAAATAAATTACACCTAAACCCTATTAAATAGAGCTTTTATGTATTATTGTACTAATAATATTATTTCAAAATAAATCTAACTATAAGGTTATAGTTTGTTGGATGTTAAGGTAATGTTGTGGTAAAATGGTAAAATGATGTAGAGGTTTAGACTTCCATAATATACTCAACCAAACTTTTTTCGTGCTGTAGTTCCATTTTTTTACGTAACCTATATCTTTTTATTTCAACACTACGTGGTGAGATATTCAATAATGGCGCTATTTCTTTTGAAGATAAGTTTACACGTAAATATGCACACAAACGAAGGTCGTTTGGAGTTAAATTAGGGTGAATATATTTTACTTTTTTCAAAAAATCACTATCAGCATTGTTGAAAGCTTCTTGAAACATGTTCCAATCACCTGTATTATTAAGGTTTTTGTTAATTATTTTAATTACAGGTCTTATCTTGTCATCGTTTTTAACATCAGCCAATTCAGCCTTAATTGTATTTAAAATTTCATTCTTTTTAATAATACTCATAGTTGAACTCGACAGCTCCCGAGTTTTACCATCTATTTCATCTTGTAATTTTTCATTCTTTAATTTCATGATAGCTTGTTCATTTTCTAATTGAGCTATTGAAAATAAACGTTGCTCTTTTTCTACAATTTTAATCTTTTGTTTATTATAAGACCTTTTATAAAATAAATGAATAGAAAATAACGATATAAAGAATAGTAATGTGTATAAAATAATTAATGTATTAGAAATATACCATGGTCTATTTATTGTAAATGAATGTGAAGCTGTATTTTCTGAAATAGTATTTCCTATTTGAGCAGTTACTTTAAAGATGTAATCTCCATAAGGTAAGTTTTTAAATGAGACTTCAGAATTTGTAGACCAATCACTCAATTCATCATACATACCTTCTAGTTTGTATTGATAATTGACTTCTTTGAACTTATCAAATTCTGGGACACTAAATGAAAAGAAAAGGTTATTCTCATTAGAATTAAAACTAATTTCACCTTCTAATTGAACAGGTTTTCTTTCTCCATCTAAAATACTATTTTCAATAGAATTTATGGTAACATTAAAATTGGTAGAATTTAATTTATCCAAATTTAAGGTTATATAACCTCTAGATGTACCAAATAAATATAATTGATCTTTAAAATGTAGCATGTTCTCAAAACCTGCTATGTCCCTTCTTAAAGCTGTAGGGAAATATACTTTATTACTTTTAAATTGCTTATCTAGTTTCCCTGGTGAAAAATAAAGAATGCTTTTATTTGTAAAACCCCAAAGTGTATTTGTCTTGGAATCTTCAATTAATTTACCAGATACAAATAAATCATTATTTAAAAAATCTACTGACAAAATTGAATCCTTTATAAAAATTTCATCTTTATTGTTATATTTAAATATACCTTCATTTGAGGTATATAATATCTCATCTTTGTATTTTGATGTGGCAGATTTGAGTCCCTTTGGTATATTTTTAATAAGATTATAATTTAATACTTCAGTAAAACTTTTATTCAATTCTAGTTTAAAAACTCCTTTGTATTCATGATTAACCAGAATATTACCATTTTCTGTGAAATTAAAATACCTACTTGTAGGTGAAAAACCCTTAATAATATTTCTGAATTTCCAACTTCCATCCTTTTTTTCTAAAATATTAAGGCCATCGTAAAAACCCTGAATCAATAGATTTTTATTATCTTTTACTGGCTTAATTTCCATAGTACCCATTACCTTCGAGATAAGGTTTACTATGTTGTTATTTACAATAAAAGTACCTTTATCATGCCCACAGAATAATTTATTATCATAACTTTTCAAACACCAAACTTGCCCTTCAGTTCCTGTTATAAATTTAAAATTTTCTTTTGAATCCAATTTTTTATAAAACAAGCCTTGGTTAGTTCCCAAATAAAGGTTTTCATCATGAATAATTGAAGCATATGTAGAGCCTAGTTTTCCATGAGAATCATTATAAACTACAAAAGGAGAACCCAAATTCACCACACTAATACCATTGTCTAATCCTAACCAAAGATTATGATCAACATCTTCAAACATTGACAAAATAGTATTGTTGTTTAAACCTTTCTTCTGATTAATATGGTTTAATAGTTCTCCTTCTTTATTTATATGATATATCCCATTTGAAATTGATCCTAAAACTAAACTACCATCTGATAATTGAGTACTACTATAAACACTAATTTTTGAAATAAAGGAATTTGCACTATTGTTCCATTTTGACAATCTATTTTTATCTAAATAATAAAAACCATTCTCCTGAGTTTGAAAAAGTGTTTTTTTATTTAAAATAAAAATATTCACCAAAATTTTTGTTTTAAATAACTTTTGATTTGATATTAAAACAGGAACTCCATTTTCTATCTTAAAAATACCTTCATTCATTTTTTGAAAATAGATGCTATTATCCACTTTAAAAACTTTTGGTATTCTAGTTCTTGAATTTATTACTTTAAAGGTTTTATCAACTGTATTATAAATGTATATTCTGTATAAAGATTGAAATAATACATACTCCTCAAACTCAATTATATTCCAAAAATCTTCTTCTATTAATGATTCTTTAAGGTTTTTACTCAAAGATGAATACTCTAAACTTCCAAATTTATTTCTCTCCCAAAATCCAAATTCCATATAAGCACCAGTATATATTTTACTATCTATTACTTTTACTGAACGTAATATTGTATTGTTAGGTGAAGGATATAATTGCCATTTAGCTCCATTAAACTCTAATAAACCACTATTATTAGCTACATAAATATATTTTTTACTAGATTGAGAAATAGACCAATTTTGATTTTCACCACCATATAATTCAGGAGAGTAATTTTCTATAGGAGGTAATTCTTGAGCATTTGAAAAAGTGAAACTAAAGAAAGTAATAAGAATAAATGTAGATTTAAAAAAGTTCACGTGGAATATATGTTTTATGTACTATTACAATAATACGACTTTTATTGTATTTTCTACTTAAATGAAAGGTTTCAATTTGAAGACAAAGTTTTAGAACTTAAAAATAGATTATGCCAATATTAATTTAATATACAACAATAATTAAGTAAAATAACAAATTTTAAACAACAAAAATATTTGCATATGATTTAAGGATTTAATAGTACTATATTCTCTAAGTAATTTGTAAATTTGAGTATCTATGTAAATATTATATAATTATGTCAAATTCAGGAGGTAAAAGATTAACAAAAAGAGACCAACCAACACCAATTAACGAGGAAATTATTATACCCGATGACCAGGTTTTAATTAGTATTACAGATCCAAAAGGAATTATTATTGAAGCTAATGAAATTTTCACAAAAATATCTGGATATAGTAAAGAAGAATTAATAGGAATTTCTCATAATGTTATTCGCCACCCAGATATGCCAAAAACAATGTTTAAAATTGTTTGGGATCATATTATGGATAAGGAAAATGTAATGGCTGTTGTTAAAAATTTAGCAAAAGATGGTAAATATTATTGGGTAGTTACCGATTTTGTTACTCGTGTTGATTCAGATAGAAATATTATAAACTATACAGCTTATAGACGTCCTGTTCATGATAAAGTGAAGCAAGCTGTAATACCATTATATAAAGCTTTATGTGCAATTGAAGATGTTGCAGGAATGAAAGCTGCTGAAAAGTTTTTAAACGACTACTTTGAAGAAAGAAATACGAATTATGATGATATGGTGGAAGAAATAATTGTAAAAAATTGCGAGAAAGCAGCATCTTTAGGATTTGGCTCAAATCCTGAAAAGGAATTTAAAAGTATGTCTAAAGACAAAAAACAATCTATTTTTAATACTTTATTCGGGATTAAGTAAATTATTTTAAGCTTTTGAATGCTTGTATATGAGCATCAATTAAAATAGTATCAGAAACTACAAAACCCGACTCTTCATCTTTTGGTTTTGGATTGTTTGCTGAAAGATAATAAATTCCCCAATCTGTTCTATTTATAATAATGTTTTTTGCGTGCATATACAAAGTATCCATTTCAACCTTAACAGTTCCTTCAAAAGTAGCACAGATTCCATTATCAAAAATAATATAGTCACCTCTAAATTTATAGCTGTTTGTATTGTCAATTTTATAAATTGTATCTGATTCAAATTGTGCTAGAGGAAATTTATTCGCATTAAAAAATTCAGCAGATTTTAACACATTTTCAAGAGTACCTTGCAACAATTTATTTTCAATATCAATATTTTTAACACTTGTCATATCAATGGAAAAGTTAGCATTAATAGGTTCCCCTTTATTATCTGTTATTATAGTTCCTCTATTGAATTTCAATTCTCCAAAATGCATACAATTCCAATGAAGTTTACTTTTGGCCGTATCTAAAACATAATAAGTTTTATTTGAATAAATATCTTTTAGCTTTGGAGTAGTTGAAAAAGCTATTCCAATTAAGATACCTAGAACTATTAAAGCATTTTTAATATTGATTAATTGCATTTGTACTTTAAATTAAATAGCTGTTTTTATTTAGTGTCTTGCCATATACCAGTTGCGAAACCATTTTCATCAATAAACCCTTCAATTTCTTTTGGAATATTTATAGCTCCGTTAAAGTTTGTGTTTTCAAATTCAGTTCCAAAAAAATTACAACCTTTTAAATCTGCTCCACTTAAATTTGTTCCCTGTAAATGGCCTCCTTGAAAATTAGCATACCAAAGCCTTGAATTTATAAAGCTTGATTCTTCAAGACCAGCACCCGTAAAATCTGCATAAGAAAAGTCACAACTATCCAATTTAGACTTTAAAAGAACAGCTCTAAATAATTTTGCTCTTACAGCTTTTGAACCTGTTAAATCACTTTCTAAAAATTCTGAATCTTTCATTAATGCACCAGAGAAATCACAATTTCTCATTGTTGTAAAATGACCTTCCATACCAAACATGTTTGCACCTCTAAAATTTGAATTTGATAAAGGAACATAATTAACTTTCACATGAAATAATCTACTTTGCTGAAAATTAACACTATCCATAACAGAACCATCAAAAATAGTCCATCGTACATCAGCTACTCTAAAATCAGATTTACGATAATTACCATCCATGCATCTACCAGAACGAATAGAAACTCCTCTAAAATCGCCTTCAATAACACTAACTTTTGGCCAATAAACTTCATCTAATGAATCAAGCCTAAAATCATCACCATTTTGTGGAATAGATTTTATCCCTTCATATCTTTTTTTACCACTTGAAAGAAAAGTTTCTTCATTAACAATAAGTTGAAGTTGATTTACTTTTAAAAATATAGCAAGTTCAGGAAGATTAGTAGTATCTGGTTTATTAGGAAATAGTTTTTCAACCTCAGATTGATTTTGAAAACCACAAGAATAAAATAAACTTGTTAACATAATTAATCCAATAAAAGAAACTAAATATTTCATTTGTGTTTTGTTTTTACGTTTAATTTAGATTAAGAATTTAAGTATTCTAAACTACATCATTTCTATTAAAATATCTGTTACCTAAAAATGCAAATAAAAATCCTAATGCTATAGGATAAATTAATGAAAATGCAATAAAAACTCCACGACTTACGGTATCTAACACGTAATATGATGCTGTTCCCATTACAGTAAGTTGAGGGTCAAAAAGAATTAAACTACCTGTTCTAAATACTTGTAGCGGATTTAACATTCCTAAACCAATAATTAAATCAGGATTACCTCGCATACGCAACATAATACCAATTAAAATTAAATCTATAAAAGCAACTAGAAATAACCAAATAATAAATGCGGTACTAACTGCAATATCTTGTGAAGAAGCTCTAGCTGAAATATACATACTCAATCCTAAAAACAAAAAAACTAAGGAAGCTAACAATGCACTATATAAGAAAAATAAATCCCAAGGAACATCAATATTTGTAATTAAAGCCCATAAAACGGCTCCTAGTAATGCAATAAAAATTGGTGTATAATTAATTAAAAAACGCCCAATAAGTTTGCCCCAAAAATAACTACTAAATGAAATTGGTAGAGACAATATGTATTCCATAACACTATTTTCTCGATCACCAACCACAGACCTAACAGTTGAAATTAACACATAAATAGGTAAAATTGCCATACTAATTTGCATAAAAGTCACCATCAATCGGCCAAGACCTACAAAACCAATAATTTGTGATTCTGTAATACCTGATGTAAACATAACAGCAACAAAACCTCCAAATAATAAACTATAAGCCCAAAACCATCTTGAGCGTAGGTTTTGACGAATATCTGAATATACTATCTCTTTTAAACTTTCAAAATTTCTCATTGATAAACTAATCTTCGTTATTTATTTCAATTTCTTACGCACAAACGAAAGGATTATTCTCCTTGAGTTTTTGTGCGCTCGGTTTCTAATTTTTTTTCTAACTTTTTCAACTTTTCAGGATTATCGTTCATCATTAACATTTTATCTTGAATGAAAGATTCTCGCATTGTCATTCCTTTATTAATTCTTAGAATAATATCTTCAAAAGTAAAAATACTGTCTGCCTTTGGTTTCTCTAAATAGGCTGAATAACCATATCCCATTGGCGTATGTTTTCCATAATCGTAATAAGCTGTTTCAGCATCTATCCAATTAGAAATATCATTTCCTTTGCTAGCATCACCTATCCAAAATTTAACTTTGTTACCTTTCCATCGGTTCCAATTGGTTGTATCTCTCATTTCTTCTGCCAAGCAACCAATATCATCGTACCAATGTACTTCACCAAATTCATTAAT
>Ga0307989_1000686_pt1 | contig 20811 bp, 18 predicted proteins | sample EllFjometagen185_FD_203164 | JGI IMG/M metagenome (GOLD analysis project Ga0307989, IMG submission 203164) | Marine microbial communities from Ellis Fjord, Antarctic Ocean - #185 | ecosystem: Environmental > Aquatic > Marine > Unclassified | place: Southern Ocean | collected 2014-10-08
ATTGTAAGACAGCAATTATTGGACATCTAATGAGTAATCGTTCAATACTTTTACCAGATTTAAACTTTTAAAGCATGTTAAAACAGAGATCAATTCTTGAAGAGTTCTCCTCAAAAAAGTGTCTTGATTTAAAATGATGGTAACAAACACTGAGGGATCGTACAAAAATAACTTGGCATAAACTGTCCGCAAAAGTCCCATAAAGACAGGACATTTTTCGGACAGAATGCCAAGACAACGTGTTTCCTTTTCCGTTAACGGGGAAACACTCGAGTAATTTTTGAGCTGACCCTGAGAATGATTTGATAGAATAATTTGATCAAACAACAGGAGGAGGTTATGAAGAAAACAATGATCGTGGGTCTGATCATTGTTGGCATGTTGGGATATACCACCTATGCAAACCAGTTGGCCATTCTGATGAAGGTTTTTCCGATTATCAATGCCTACCGTCAACCGGTCGAACCCAACCAGCCGGTGGTATGGAGCCAGGGACCTGATACAGCCGAAAAATCGGCCAGTGAACGGCCGCCCAATATTATCTTTATTCTGACCGATGACATGGGGTTCAATGATGTCTCTTTTTACAATGGGGGTGCTGCTGATGGAACCCTGCAGACACCTCATATCGATTCTATTGCCGAGGAAGGTGTTGTTTTTACTAACGGTTATGCCGCCAATGCTATCTGTGCCCCCTCCAGAGCTTCACTGCTGACAGGTAGGTACTCTACCCGCTTTGGTTTTGAATTTACCCCCATCTTTAAGGTCGGTCCTACAATCATGGAACTGATGAACAACGAAAACACGGATCCTCATAAGATCATCATTCATCAGGACCGCGTGGAAAACATGAAACCGATCAAGCAACTGGGAATGCCGGATTCCGAAATAACTATTGCTGAAATGCTGAAACAGTCCGGTTATTACACAGCGCACATCGGCAAATGGCACCTGGGATCAATTAGCCCCATGCGGCCCATAGATCAGGGGTTTGATGATAGCCTCGAAATGATGGGAGGCTTGTACCTGCCAGAGGATTCGCCTGAGGTAGTGAATGCCAAACTGGATTATGATCCCATCGATAAAATGGTATGGGCAGCCGGCAGATACGCTGCCCGGTTCAACGGGGGCAAGGATTTTGAACCCAGGGGCTATATTACCGATTATTATACGGATGAAGCGATCAAGGTCATCGAGACCAATAAAAACAGACCCTTTTTTCTTTATCTCGCACACTGGGGGATTCATAACCCACTGCAGGCAAAAAAAAAGGACTACGATGCGCTTTCCCATATCAAAGATCATCGATTGCGGGTCTATGCCGCTATGACACGTGCTGTGGATCGCAGTGTGGGGAGAGTAATGACCGCCCTGAAAGAAAACGGGATTGATGACAACACCCTGGTCATTTTCACCAGTGACAATGGTGGTGCTGGATATCTGGGTCTTCCCGATATCAACAAACCCTATCGAGGCTGGAAAATTACTCTGTTTGAAGGCGGCACTCATGTTCCGTTCTTTGCCCGCTGGCCCAAGAACATTTCCCAGGGAACCCGGTTTGAGAATCCGATCAGCCACCTGGATATTTTCAGCACCGCTGCTGCTGCCGCAGGAATAACCATCCCCAACGACAGAAAAATCGATGGAATTGACCTGATGCCCTTTATCAAGGGCGAGAAGAAAGGAGATCCCCATGAAGCCATTTTCTGGCGCCAGGGTTATTACCGAGGCGTGCTGAGTAAAGGATGGAAGATGATGGTCTCCGAAAACCCGGACAAAATCTGGTTGTTCAACCTCATTCAGGATCCCACCGAGCAGAACAATATCGCGACACAATACCCGGACAAGGTCGCCGAACTGCAGGCTTTGCTAGATGCCCATAATGCAGAACAGGCTGAACCGCTCTGGGAGAGCGTGATCGAGGGGCCGATCAGGATCGATAAAACGGGTGCGGACCCATGGCAGGAAGACGACGAGTATATCTATTGGCCGAATTAAACAGATCTTGAATTGGGGTCAGGCTTTCACTCTTGTGCTTTTCTGTTGTCCGACCCCAAACCTAAAAAAGCGTAACTACTCAGGCAGAAGTGAACTAGGCAGAAGGCAGAAGTGTTGACAATCCAATTTATTCTTAAGTTCGGGCTGTTTCTTCTGCCTTCTGCCTATACCCCTTCTGCCTTTTCGTCCTATCCCAGAATAGTTGATATTATGAAATATTTTCTACTATTCGGGATTTTACTGAACAGTTACAAAAAAGTAAGAGAACCAAACATGGAGATTAAGTTATGAAATCACTGGAGGACTACCGAACCGCAGGTACAGACCTGCACAACAAACTTCACTTTTCCACCTATCCGGTGGCGGTAAAATATATCAAAGCCAAAAGTGAAATCCCTAAACACGCCATCTGGCCATCGAAGGCAGGATTTAAACTGGCTTTGTGCCAGGCCTTTACCCATGTGCGTCGTTTTGGCGGGCTGATTGCTATGACTTCCGATGACAATTTTTGTGTCCCGGCCACCGGCTTTCATCGCTGGGCAGATATCACCGAGGAGGAGCTGATCGAAAGCCAGGTAATGCAGCTATGGCATAAGGACAGAGAAACCGAAGTGAAACGCTTTGCCCTGCAAAGAGAGTACTACACAGACGAAGAGCTGCAAAAGGCTGAGGCGTATCACGGGTTTCTCTGTTGCCCACTGAAGGATACGGAATTCATTCCCGATTCCATTGTGATCTACTGTGACGGCGAACAATTGACCAGTATGTTGCACTCCCTATGCTATGAACACAAACACACACCCTTGACCTATAACATCTTTGAGGGATTTGGGGAATCCTGTGTCAAGGGAGGATTGTTACCATTCCTTAAACAAGCACCCCAGGTGTTTATTCCGGGTGCTGGCGACAGGGTCTTCGGGAATTGCCTGCCCCATGAGGTTGGTATCGGTATCCCCGGCGATCTGCTTTTCTATTTGCTGGAAAACCTTTTCCTCAGCGGGGGAGACCAGAATATGGGATACCCCTTTAACTCTTTCGTCTCTTTCAACCTGGACGAGAACATTACCCAGGGATTCAGATTCCTGCGTGATGTGATCACTAAAAAGGAAACAGAGGCAAAAGAACCTACACCTATTTCCAAATCCGAATAATTATCAATATCAGAAATACCAACCATGAGCGAAAAACAAACCCATCTGGAACAGCAGCAGAAGATACTGGCGGTTAGAGCAACCCTCAATGAAAAGCAGCAGGACCATTAACGGTTTTATTGGGAGTGTTATGTTCCCGGCTAAGCAGTATAATCTGTTCAGCATTTTTCTAATTTTTAATTTTAAGTATAAAAATGATATTAAGTCAACTCGATGGAAAGTTAGCAGTAGTGACCGGTGGTTCAAGCGGTATCGGTTATAGTATTGCAAAAGGTTTAGCTTGTCGCGGTGCAAACATTTTACTGGTAGCACGCAATCAAGACAAATTGGATGATGCTGCTGAAAAACTTAGAGGTGTAAGTTCTTCCAACATTGAGGTTCTTAGTGCTGATATTACTCAGGCTGAAGATGTTGAACGTTTAAAAAAAGCGGTTCATTCCATTGCAAAAGCCGCTGACATCGTAGTGAACAGTGCAGGTATCGTTAGCGCAGGTTTGCTTGATGAAACGCCTATTTCAGAGTGGCATAGGTTGCATGATATTAATGTCTTTGGCTTGGTTCAAATGCTTCAGTCATTGATACCGGCAATGCGAGAACAAAGTAAACTAGATGGGCAAGAACGGCATATTGTTAATATGGCATCTGCCGCGGGCCTTATGGGTATGCAGGGGATGTCTGCCTATGGCGCTACTAAAGCTGCAGTTATCGCTTTAAGCGCAAGTTTACGTGTTGAATTGGCGCCCTTGAAGATTGGGGTTACGGTTGTATGTCCTGATTTTGTACAAACCCCCATTGCTGAAGCGGTTCAGTTGTTTGGGAGAATGAAGAATCCGCAAACGAAAAAAGGCATTCAAAAAAGGTTCAAAGCGGCAGGTTTGACACCAGAAATAGTAGCAGCAAAAACGTTAGTGGCCATGGAAAAAAACCAAAGTATGGTAGTGGTTGGTAAAGAGGCTATTTGGGGTTATCGCCTGAAAAGACTTTCGCCGAAACTTGTTGAGCGAATGTTAAGTAAAATGATGCGCAGTTAACGCTCTCCATTACCAACTTGAAAAAGTGATTTTCCTTGGCTCATCATGGTTACTATAGGATATGATTTAAATGTTTCCAGCCAAATAGAGAGGATAGTTCTTTACTACCTTCCCCTCATCACAATTAAGCGTTTTTCCTGAAATAATTATCGCCGAATGGGGAGAGTATTTTATATTGTATTGCCGCATACTTTTCGCTTGTGTTCTATTGCCTGATTTGACTTCAATGGGGATTATTTCTCCTTTAATCATCCGAATAAATTCTATTTCAGAGTTTCTTTCTTTCCATGCATAGAGCTTTGATACACCTGCGGATACAAATTCCTGGGCAGTAAAGTTTTCTGCAAAATATCCTTTTGTGATCCCATAATCTTGAGATATTATTGCCTCAACAGGTAAGTCAAGCAGGCACCCCAGCAGGCCGATATCAAAAAAATATAGCTTAAACAGGTTGTTTTTACAGAAGGACTCTAAAGGTAATTCTGCCTTATTGCATATTTTTACTTTTAAAATCAGCCCCGCTTTTTCCAACCCGTTGATGGGGCCATTCAGATCAGAATACCCTTTTTTCCCAGGTATGACGCCTTTGAATTGAATCGATACCGGTTAACGGAACCTTCAATATTCCGGGAGAGCTGCATGGGGACATCTTCAAAAACAGAGACAATATGCATGGAATTAGCTTTACCTGAATGCTTGGCAAAATCCCGGTAATAACCTTCAATGAGCTCTTTTTGAATTTTCCTGGTATTGTTCATCGCTTCAAGGCGATTCTTTCTTATGAGGATATATTCGTAGACGACTTGAGGCATACCTCCTGTCACATAATACTCTTTAAGGCATTCCCATAACTTCCAGTGGGCGACCTCTGATATAGTACCTTCTTCCAAAGCTAATTCCAGTACTTCTAATAGCAATTCTTCGCTAAGCGCTTCTAAAAATTCAGCAAAGTTCATTGGAAAAAGGTTTTGGAACTCAACTTTGCCAACCGGAAAAGATTCCGAAGACAACGAGACTCCAAGCAAGGATCCCGCACAACATATCGCTAACTCAGGCATAAACTCGCAAAAATATTTCAAACTGGTCAATGCTCTTGGACAAGCCTGAATCTCATCAAAAATTACTAGATCTGATTGAGGATTTATTCGTACCCCCTTATGTACGGACAGGTCTGTCAGAATTTTGTTTGGATTCAAATCCGTTTCAAATACTAGTGACAGACTCTTATCCTGCTCAAAATTAAAAACATGTAATTTGGGGAATTCGTTCTTTCCAAAATCTTCCAAAAGGTAGCTTTTCCCCACTTGTCTTGCTCCTTTTAGAAGCAAGGGTTTACGAGTTGGTGAGGTTTTCCAGTCAAGCAGGTTTTTATACAGGGCTCTTTTCATCTATTTGGTAGTATTTAATAATTATAGCTAAAATCTTAACAACAAGTATAACTCCAACGTCTTTTTCTAATAATACATACTTTTTGCAACGAAGATAATTGGAATGTTCATATTTTGTCAATAACTATTTATCAATGCTCCTCTTTAAAGTTGACTGACTTCCTTTATCACTATTTTATTTTTTTTCGGGATTCCAGAGAACTCACTGTCCTCCATCATTTAAGCTGTCCCCTTTGTGCACGACGGTGAATACTACTGCTGGTTTCAGTTTAGGACTTAGTTCTCTCTCTGCCCTCTCTGACAAAATCCACGATTTCAGTTGCAGATAGCCCAATGTCTACACCTTTCACATCAAGGGGAGATTTTTGACTTTTCTCAGGTTTAAGAATGTAACTTCTGCCATCTCTGCGTTTTATAAGAACCTCGCCATCCCGCGAGGCTTGCTCTAATATTGAAGCTAATTTTTGTCTCGCTTCGGAAAATGTGTATACTTGCATCTTATATCTCCAATGGTTTCATACCTGCTTTTTTTTGCTGTTTCATATAAATTCTTGTCCAAGGTTAAAAGTGGTGAGTCATTATTTAGGCTGCATGCAATCAAGTATGCGCCATAAGCGTATATATTGTTGTTGAATCATAGATCCAATGACTTTTTTAAATCCACCTCATAGAACCGAATAGGGATACTTTTGTATTCGTCAATACATTTTAAAGCATTGTCTAAAGTAATCCTTTTTTGTTTAAACATAGCTGAAAAAGCATTTGCAATTTCGCAATGTACAGGTGAAGGGGCTATTAGCTCATAACCCAATGTAGCTTTTACAATTTTACTTTAGCTGGACTCGTTAGTAATAACAGCAATTATTGCAGATGTATCAATAACAATTTTCATTTATCTCCTCCTTTGTTTGGTACAATTGTACCAAAGGCAAAAGCGGGAAGCAACTGAATATGTAAGGTTTTGTATTATAGGAATACAAACATCGATCTGGGCCGTGACTGAACTGAATGTTGATTAACAGTAATTGTAACTATTCTGTGTCACCGTAAATCAGGGCACACGTAACAACGGGGAATATCTCCTATCTCTTCGTGCCAAAAGTGCCTATGTCAATCTCTCTTCTTTTATCTGCTGCCAGAGATACCGCAGAGCGTACAACGCCGGTAGATAATACAGTAAAGTAAACATTGCAATAGCTCTCGGTGGACTCGACCAACCGCCAAAATGAAGACCCACTGGTAAATCATGCAAATCTGTGATCAGCCGGATTGAAATCAGGATAAACAACATGCTTTTATCCTTTAAAAGAAAGGCAAGAATGAAAGCAATCCCCACTGCAAAGTTGCGGGCTGCATAAATCCACGCAAAACTTCCTACTCCAGATATCCCAAAATCAGACATCGCCGAAGGGTTGAAGATCGCAACCAGTGGCCCAATAAACATAGGCAATGTTTCAATGATGATAATAATTACCAGCCAAACTGGAATAGATTTTTTCATGCTTTCTCCATTTCTTTACCTGATTATATACCATTCACATCCAGGTTTAAGTTAAATATATATTGCTGAAACTGATTAGTTAAATAAAGATGAAGCTTGTCATCGCAAGTGTTGAGCCCGGCGCCCGGCAAAATGTTTGCAATGAACTTAATCGCATTTGTCTTTGCGAAGGAGCCTTAGTTGAATCGCGAGACTCGCAGCGAGAATGCCGCGCTTCACCCGCAATGACAGAATGTTGATATTATTGTAGATAGTTTCAAATTCATTAACAGGTAAGCCTAGCGCGATTAACTTGGTTTCCATGGACATATGTTTCTCGTATTTATTTAACATATGATAAAGACATTGCATATAAGAAACCAGATTGTCAATTTTTTTGGTCTAGATGTATCTTTTATATTACCAAAAAAGGCAGGATCGATCTTTTCTTTCTTACTCCTTCAAGAGGCATTTCAGAAGTTAATGAATAAACAAGACAGCAGGGAGGATCGAGGGTTCTGAAGAATTAATTTCATATTATTGATTAACAAAGTGTTGTAAGTAATTATATGAATATTTTACGATAGTTTAATAATATCTGGAACCACAAAGTCAGTTTTCGCTTATGTTCACTCATAATTCTCCAGGGGTTGATTTTATACATACATGATATATAATAACGAAATATGCCGTTGCCCACCCTACAGCTTTTCATCGTCACGTGATTTTTAACACCGAAATGTGTGTTGTAAGTTTACCCCGCAGGAATACGCCCCTGCTGACCTATTACTTAAAAATTCCATCAGCTTTGAGTTTCACAATTGCCTTGTCAAGGCGAGCAAGTAAAGCGTCCGCGTCAGGAGTCGACTTGTTGAGAAGAAGATGGATTGGTCTCTCATTTATGGTTTTTTTTACCAGTCCAAGATTTTTTGCCTTTAGCATTAAATCCGGATTTTTCTCAAGGATCGATTCAAGAGGAAGATCCGGGATAATTAAATAGTCTCCTCTCCCGAGCAAAAGCTTTTTAACTGCACTTTCAAAAGTTCGAGATTCATCCACAGTGATCCTATTATCTGAATTTTTCAAAAATTCGTCTATTTCATCCGGAAGTACTTGGACTTTCATCAATAATTTCTTCCCTTTAACATCGGCAATCGACCGGACTGGAAGACCATTGATACTGCAGAGTGTGGTTCTGATTGTAGTTATGCTGTTTTTCGTCCACAGCATTCTTAATCCTATCATCGCCGGCATACTGTCTTTATCCCTTCCGATTCCAAGGTCCAACTTTCCCACCATCATGTACAAAATCATTCGTTTCACGGGATAAAAATTCATTTCATAGTCGACATTTGCTTCTTTTAAGATTTTTTTTAGATTATCCACAAATGTGCCCACCGGTTTTCCGTTGCCGTCCTTCCTGATAGATGGCGGAAATTCAAGCAAGCCAACTTCGACGGGTTCAGCGCATGCAGTAAATGACCAGATGAGAAAAATAGCACAAAGAGAAAAGAATTTCTTAAGAGAGCTAATAGAAAAAACCATGGTTGATCTCCAATTTAGGTTAGCATTATATAACAGTCGGTTTGTCAAAAAATGATTTACAATCAACCCGTTTGAAATAATTCCAGGTCAAAATATTAGTATTACTGTTGCAATAATTTTACGATAGGTATAATTAAACCAAATTACAAATTGGCACATTGTCAACCAATGGAATTGATGGGTGAATCAGGGTCGGACTGACCCCGATCTTACCTAGTATCTGGTGGCTTGATGTCGCCCCTTCGAAATGAAAGGGGCAGTCAACCAGTGATCAAACTGGCCATTAAAAAAAGCCAAACAATCCGACACCAAGAAAAGATGCGGTTGTTGCATCCCCAACATCCGGCGTTTTTGTTTTGGAATCATATACAATCTGATACCCGATTTTTTCAGAAATTTTGATGGTGTAAAACACAGATGTTGCCGCTATCGTAGTTGACTGGTTAAAAGACTTTAGTGCAATTGCTGCCATACCTGTCGCCTTTGTCGTATCTTCAAGTGTCACTGCTTCATAATTGACGTTCAGATCACCCGGTCCTAACTGCTTCATTTGAAACCCCAGACCAGTTACTCCAAATTCAAACTCTGATGGATATGATGATAACATTGTCGTCACTGCAGCTGGCAAGGCAGCCAGTGTTGTTGACGGAATTACAGCCGACTTACTGACATTTTTCATCGTCGCATTAACCATGGAGACATCAACAGCCATATTGCCGAATGTAAACTTACCGCTAAACATCGTATAATTATTCGTTTCAGGTGTGTCGGTATCAATTGAATAATCATCCATCGTTTCCATGGTCATCCCTGCCTTAACGGTCACAGGACCTCCTTTATACATAACACCAAAAGCTTGCGCTGATCCTGCGTCCTGTATTTTACTTGAGCCTGGTCCCACATAGTCAATTCAATAATCAAGGACTCGTCCATCAGCGGAAGCAAGAGATCAACTCCGTTGCTTTCAATATTTCCGGATAAAATGGATGCCAACTGAGACCCTAAACCACCGTTGATAACTGTGACACCACCACCTGCATTTGTTGTAAACTGTCCTACGTAACATTTGTTGTAAACTGTCCTACGTAATTAGACACTTTCCCCATGGAAACAACACCAACTGGTGTTATATAGCTGGCTCGGGCGATTACATCATAAAATTCATTTGACTGGTCACCACTCCGAATTTCCGGTTCAACAAAGAAAAAAGCATTACCTACACCGCCACTGAACTGTATCCCTGTTTCACCAAAGTTTTTAAAATGAGCAGTATCTGTTTTTCCGCCAGGATTATATTGACCAAAGTACTGCCCATATCTGGCATTAATTTTCACATAACTGTCCGCAACAACAGGTTTCAGCCCATAGGCAAGAACCACAGGTGAATCTTCAGCAGACGCTACACTTAAAGAACCAAACATCATTACAGTGACTAAAGCGGTTTTAACAATATTTTTCAACATAAAACTCTCCCTTTTGGTTGAAAATAGATTATAAGGAACAGACTTCTAAAACTGACAAAATTAAGGTGTAAATATAAAAAAATAACATTCCGGGATTCTTTGGTTCTTTAAAATTTCTATCATAACAAAGAGCAGACGGCGCTGTGAATAAAACGCCGCCCAGTCCGGAGAGTTATGAAACAGTCGATTACGCTAGCTGTTCATACGGAACCGATGATAAAGTCGAAATTATTTTTATCACTTGTTAAATTCAAACACTAAGTATCAACTGATAGTTTTATATTCCAAAATAAAATCTACGTCAAGTTGTTTTTTACATACGTATAATTTTATTTATATTTTATCAAAAGTGTTGATATGCCTACATTAAATAAAGATGTTATTTAAAAACCCCACATCGGAATATCAGGAACAGCAATCTTTCTTTCTAAGTATATATTCTAAGTATATTTCACTAATATTCTGTAATATTAAAATATATTAGCAGATAAACGCATTTAATATTTCTAATTACCAGAGGAAGATCGGTTTGTTCTCAATAAATTCGAAAAAGTGAGAATTCGTTAATGAATAATTATTAACGACAGTTAAATATTGATATTCACCTTTGCTGGAAAAGCAGCTGCAAAAATCCTCAATATACAACATTTGCAAACCGGAATTATCAGAGGAGTGGCGAATTAGTTGTGTTTTATTTATTTTCCCTGGTATATCGAGAGAGCCTTGTATATCGGGAGAGATTAAAAGAGGAGATACTAAATAGAGTCGGAGTTGACTCTGGAGTTAGATGAAAGCCACTTGGGTCCTTTTACATACTATACTCCCAATACATTGGTACCGGCACTGAATGCCGGAATGTTATCCCTTTCCAGATCGGAAACCAGTTTTTGATGGTGCCACAGGGGCTCCCAACAATGGTGTAACTCAAGGCGGGATTGTACTTTGCTTTTTACCTCTTCAGGCAGGTTCTTGAATCGCTTTTGTAATGTTTCCAGGCACCAGACCCTGTAATGCGAGGTCCTGGCTTTTTTATATGTCACACCATCGATAACAGCATCAAACCTTTTATTTCTAGATTTCCAGGCATCCACATTGGCGCAAAGATAAGGTAAATAGGCGGATCCAATATCATCCAGAATGGGACCCCAATCGTCGGGAATTCCCATTAGCCATGATCCCTCCATTTCACTGTACCGGGCATTCCACAACCGTGCTGTCCATTCGTACACAGCAGGAGCCGTTTCACGCATAATGGCCGATGCTGTGGGGTCGATTCCAAAGTGCCTGAACATGGAACCTGAGAAGCCAATATCGGCCAGGCTGGGTTTCTCACCCAACAGGAAAGGCCGTTTTTCAAATATTGCCTCCAAATTCTTGAGAATATTGATGTATATGCTTTCAATTCCTTGGATATTACCTTTGTGAATACCATCACCTACCGTAAACCCTTTTCTTTGGCGGGTTCTAATAATAACCCGCTTCATCCACTTAGGCAGCGGTATGGGACCCAGCAGCTCATCCACAATGAATCGGCTTAAGGCAAAAGCATCTTGTTTGTAATGCCAGCGGTAGTGCATTGCAGGACGCCAAAGCCATTCATCTGCATAATCCTCCAGAAGCAGGCTGAAAAAGGCCTGCTCCGGATCGCCGGGAATTACCTGACCGTCGGGAAACTCCCTTTCAAACCATTGGATCATTGGGGTCGTATCCGTCATCCAGATCCCATTGGCCAGTTTAACATTTGGTAATTGAATGACGCCTACTTTTTTGTAAATCTCTGCCCGGATTTTTAAATCGTTCAGCGGAATGTGTTCATAGGGAATTTTTTTGTAACGTAAATAGTTTTCTAATTTTCCAGTGAAATAAGAGATTTTGGATCCGTATACTTTCAGGGGTAAATAGTTTGCTTTATTCACTTTAGGCCTCGTCTGTACTAGCACACCTGAACTCTGGAGATGCTACTTAATGTTAAATAATAGAAGTCGCGCTGCCATCCCGGACAGGAGAATACCACTCCTTGCGAAAGGCTTTTCAACGTTGCCCGGCCTTTTTCCATACCTGACTTGATATCCAGGATAACGGCTGAGTCACTAAAACGTTTATAATCATTGGTAACAACTTCTCCGGTATCCTGATAGTAAATCATGTGCCCGCCACATCCAAAGGATTTTTTTTCCCAGATTTTCAAAAGATCCCCGGATTCGTCATTGTACTTAAACGCACAGATGACACTGTTGGCAGAATCAAAAGCAACCAGGATCTTTTTTTGGGGACAATACAAGGGAGGGTTTGTGATGCTACCTCTGGCAAGACCACTGATTGGCGCTATATTGAAATTGCTGATATCATCTAAGGAGACCCGAATATAATTTAGCGGTGTAGGGTGAACCCCAGCGTTAATCATGGATACCTGAAAGCGGTGCTTTCCATTGTCCATGAACCAGGCGTTATTTCCACTGATAACAGGGTCCCAGCCATAAGATTGCTTTGTTCCTTTAATGTAATCAAAAATCCAGGCATCATCCAGTTCAGCTTTTTCTGTCTTGTCATTCCAGTGGTATCGAAAAATTGACTTTGTTCCGGTTAAATAAATTGTGTTGCCTTTTGAACTCAGCCTGGAAATTGAAGGTTCCAGGGTTTCAACAGGTTCACAAACAGGTTGCAGGGTTTCAGGGTCGAGAATCGACAACACAGCCTTTTCAGTTTCACTTAACTGCTTCATTACCAGGTAACCGTTGTCCAAAATCACCCGGGAATTGTAGGGCTCAGTTCTCGGCAAGTGAAAATTTGATACCAAATTGCAGTCTGGATCCAGGCGGTGACAATAAGACCCATAGGTAACATAAAGATCGCCATTTTGATGGACCGCAAAACCACCGGGCCACATATTGCCCCCTTTCAGTTTTTGTGAGGTTTTAACCGTTTTAAGGGTGACCGGGTCGATCTTTTCAATTTGAGAATGGACCGGTCTCCTAAAAACCCTGTTACGCAGCATTTCAATCGTCATCATATATACCTGACCCGGCTCTCTTAAAACCACCATATTTCCGAACATGATGCGTCGGCTATTGCTCACCAACTTCTCACCTACTTGTATATCAAGCCCGGAAATGCCCTGTGGCATTTGGAGACGTTGAGGTCCACCATCTTCACCTGGCCAGGGGCTGTTGAAGTAACCCAATCTCTGATCGAGCGAACATTTTTTTTTGCTCATCTGAAGTCAGTCTCCTTAAAAAACATCAGGACATACTATTTGAGAATTAAATTGAGGACTAAAAAAAATGGTGCATTTCACTGTAACGTGCAGTACGAAATCAGTAATATCCTTAAGGTAGCTGTAATTTCCGATTCACCAGGTTCAGCAATTTTTTTCCTGCAGCATTTTTCGGGTGTTTCTTAACCAGTTCTTCAGAAAACTTTTGGGCTCTAATGAACCTTTTGCTCTTAAAATAGAAAAGAGATAAGGCGTAGACAAAGTTGGAGTCCGTCGGATTAAGTTCAACCGCTTTAAGCAGTGCTTTTTCGGCTTCAGCATTTCTATTCATGCTCTGAAGCAATAAGCCAAGGTTATAGTATATTCGCGCTCTTGACCCGAAACCATTGGCAGCTTTGGTTAAAAATTCCACTGCTTCCGTATGCTTTTTTTCTTCGACCAGCAACAATCCCAATTTATAATATGCTTCATAGGCTTCAGGTTCTATCTCAATGACTTCACGTAGCAGTTTTTCTGCCTCCTTTTTTTTCCCTTGACCGCTGAGAAGTACAGCCAGATTTATTCTGGCCGGATTAAATTCGTGAGCAATTCGAATCGCCTTCCGGTATCTCCCTTCAGCTTTTTCAGGTTGGCCGAGATAGTAATACAGGTTTCCCAGGTTAAGTCCAGCAAAGGTAAAATCGGCTGAATATTCCATCGCATTTTCATATTCAGACAACGCTTTATTGAACGCTTTTTTATCATCTGCCTTGAGATGTTCGAGAGAAAACGCAGCCAGACTCATAGCCGCTTCCATCCGAATTGACTTGATAGGATCGTATAACAAGGGAACCAGCTGTTCGATTCTCTGTTCCGGATTGGCCCGATTATAATGACGGACGGCTGTATAACGGATGAGTGCCTCTTCATCACCTAAAGACCTATCGAAAACCTTATAGCTCTCCTCGTCCAGATAAGAACTCAACAACTGCAAAGTGGTCGCCCGAACGATCGACGGAAACAAAGGGTCATTGGTTAATCTGATCAGATCTTTTTTGGCTTCAGGGGTTCTTAAACGGCCGGCAGCTATAATTGAACCGTAATGGGGCTTGCGACTGATGCCATACCATTGTGTGTAATGATCGACTGCCCACTGTTTTGTTTCCTCCACATGGCACTGGTTGCAAGCATTAGGAGTCCCCAGTTTTGTACTGAGATCCGGTCGGGGAATACGAAGGCTATGGTCCGGCCGATAATCCACTCCCATGTAATATTGTCCTGGCATATGACATTTGACACACTCTGCTCCTTCGCCAACCGCAGCAATAACCTTGCCAGACAAGTCTTTGACCGGAGATCCGCTTTCTCCCGCTTTTTGATGGAAATGATGGGTCTCTGAATCATACTCATCAGCCCGATGACATTGCAAACAAAGGCTATTGCCCTCCTGTACCCTTTTTCCACTATGAACATCGTGGCAATCACTGCACTTCACATCGTTATGATACATCTTGCTTTGTACAAAGGAGCCGTAAACATAGACTTCATCAAGTATCTGCCCGTCTGGATGATACAACGATTCAGTCAGAAGTTCCGGAATGATGCTGTCCATCATCTCTTTTTCTGAATGATCAAAAGGTCCCAGCTGAATACGGCGGGAATGGCACCTGGCACAGACGGCGATCTGCTGTTTTGAATCTAATCCAACTGTCTTGAGCACCAGTCCGAAGTCCTGTGAATCCGGACGGGCCAATTCAGGCTGATCTGCCCATTTTACATGCAAGGATCCCGGTCCATGACACGCTTCGCAACTCACATCGATTTCCGACCAGGTCGTTTGGTAGGTATCGGAATTAGCGTTATATTGCTTTTTCAGTTGAGTCGAGTGGCATTCGGCACACATCCCGTTCCAGTTATGACTCTGCCCGGTCCAATGCATCCAATCGGCGGGTGTGATCTTTTCATCAGGATTTAAGTGGTACCATCTCTTCTTATTGACATCCCAGGCAATGGGAAGGCATTGTAGACGACCATCCTTAAATGGAATCAGATATTGTTGTAAAGGTGTGTAACCAAAGGTGTAAGTAATCCTGAAATCACCCGGTTTTCCGTCAGGCCCCTGGGTGTTTACATAAAACTCATCCCCACGGCGGAAAAAACGACTGACAATTCCCTGGTGTTCAAATATAGTGTCATCGAAATTCCCCAGAACCGTCTTTTCGTTAGCCGGAGCCATCGCCTTATCATGATCAGATCCCTGCCATTTTTTAACTTCCTGTTCATGGCAGGAAGCACATTTTTCGACGCCAACAAACACCGCTTTCTTTATTTGTCCGTTTGAAAGCTCTGGTTTGGCATCGATTGACACCCTGAATATATAAAGGGGGATGGATAAAACAATACCCAAAGTTGCGATGAATCCAATTATCTGCCACCGTTTCATACGTTTGTTACCTGTTTATCATGAAACCGACTTCGTTTGATTTTTTCAGATAGATGGACTTTTATCTGTTGATTTTCAATAACCACTTTAAAATAGTCAAGTGCTCTGGGGGCGGGAGGTCGGATTACATCTCCCTTGATGTCAAAAACTGAAGAGTGGCATGGGCATTCGAATCTGGTTGACTCAGTGTTCCAGGTGACGGCGCAGCCCAGGTGAGTGCACCGGGGGGAAACTGCCAGAAAACCCCCATTTTCAAGCCTTGACAGATAGAATCCACCCTTTTTAATCGGTGTCACCGAATTGGGAGTGAAATCTTCTACAGCCCCCAATTCAATAATTTTTCCAATCGGGTCATTCGAAGATCGTCGCGGCTTAAAAAAAGAAAGACCAATCCATAAAAATTCGGCCAATGCAACGACGCCCATTCCTCCCCATATAACGGAAATGAATGATCGTCGAGATACAGTCTCTACTGACGGTTCAGTTTCTTTTTGTTTAAGCGTTTTCATGATTTCTGCAACAAGTGTCTTATTTGATTCTGATAATTACGGGAGTAATTCCCCACTATGATAAATTCTACGGCCAGACCAGGGTCATCCCCTCTCCTCTGAACCAGATACCTGATACTGTCAAGACAATGAATGAAAAAAGAAGCACAACGAACACCGACTGTATTGCTTCATTTTTGCTGGCTGACACCCACTTTTTCAATATAACATAGTAACCCGCAAGGCTGGTAATACCAACCAGCATGGGAACGATACCCTGGCTGATCAGAGATGAGTTGAAGCCGGAATAGATCGATGTTTTAACAAAGAATTCCATGCAGACGATTCCCAGGGGGGCAAAGACCAATGTGCCCCCTATTGAAATAGTAGTGAGTTGCCGCCCTTTTACCGAGCAAAACCAGACACCCGATGTATCAGAATCGTAATTTAGATATGGTAAGCTGACCAGGGCTCCACATACCATTGCCGGAGCAATCAAAATTGCCAGAACAGGATGAAAAAGCAGGAGTAACTCCTGGAGTCCGGCAAAATACCACGGTGCCTTAGCTGGATTCGGACTCAATCCTGGATTGGCTTTGTCACCCAGCGGAGCATCAACCAGAGCGGAAAACAGTAATATAAATCCAATCACAACCAGAGCGGAAACCAACTCTTTGGTCAGTAAATCCAAACCGCTTGACACAGGTTTTTTGACCGATGCCGGATCATCACCCGGGCGCAGGGGAACCACCACACCACCGGCTTTTCGGATATACCAAAAATGTAAGCCCATGATAAAAACAAGAACCGCCGGAATAACAACCGTATGAAAAGTGTAGAAAATGCGCAGTGTTACTGGTCCAATGTCAATTCCTCCCTGGATCATTCGTCGCAGTCCTGTTCCCACCAGGGGAATATAATCAATCATTGCAGTGCAGATCGTTATCGCCCAATAAGAGAGCTGGTCCCACGGCAGCAGATAACCAGTAAAATTTGATACCAGGCTGCAAACAAAAAGAATCAGCCCAAAAAGCCAATTCAACTGTCGAGGAGGATAAAAACCGCCGGAGAAAAATACTCTCAAGCTGTGCAGAAACAGAACACCAATCAGAAAATTAGCACTCCAATGGTGAATATTTCGAATCAGGCGACCGAATAGCAGTTCGTTTTGAAGTCTGATGATAGAGTCATATGCCTGACCTGGAAAAGGGTCGTAAGTGAATTTCAGCAGGATACCGGTAGCAAAAAGCAGGATAATCAACACCAGGGCAGCGCCTCCAAGTCCCCAGGTATGATTGAATATGATTGCCTGTTGGGGAACCTGCCGAGGACGAAAATGAAAAAAAGGATGGTTGAACAGCGATTTTTTATTCATGAATTCTGTACTATGGATCGGCGGTAGACAGTTTAAAAATCGCCGGTATTATGGAATAGATAATTTCGTTACGATTTCCCACCACCACTTTTTGTCATTTCTTCCAACCGGGGTAATAGAGTAAAAATCAATGCATCTTTAACCCAGTTGTAATATATAATACTGTTAGGATCTTTGTTGATTAAAGTAGCAAAAGTATTGGATGCCCCCAGGTACATAACCATGAGTGAAGAAAAAGTTCTTGCGAACATTTCCCCTTCATGCGCAGAGCAATTTGTTTTTATTGAATCTACAAATGATTTCACACTAAATTCCATGAAATCCTGTATAATATCAAAGGCTGGAATAGGCTCTAAATCTGGAGGCTGGGATAAATTCAGGGCAATAATATGCAGCAGTCCCGGTCGATTTCTAAAATCGTCCAATACATAATCAATAAAAAGAGCTAATCCACGGGCGGTACTCATTGTTTTAATTTCCTCATACCAGGATATCTCCAATTCTCTTCGATTTTTGCTGAGGCTGGTCAAAACCGTTCGAAAAAGATCTGCCTTGGATGCGAAATAGTAGCTGATTAAAGGATGCTCAATTTCAGCTTGTTTGCCAATCATTCTGATACTAGCGGTATGATAGGGATAACTGGCAAATATCTGCGAAGCCGCATTTAAGATTTTATCACGGGTTTCCTTTTTTTTCCCTTTACTCTTGACCTTAGGCTTTTTAGCATCTGCTTTTATGTTTTTGGTTTTCAATTTAGCCATTTTGCTATTATCTCCTTTGGACAAATCCGCCTTAATTATTACGTTCGGTTAGTTGTTAAATACTGCAGTGAAAATTACCAGTTAAAACATTTCACGTCAAGGTATGATTATCTATTTTAAAGACAATTATCATTTTATCACCGCAAAAAAAATGAATATTTAATACATTCGTAAAAAAGAAAAGGGAGCAAGCCGAGATACCCAATAATAAACAGATTGTCACGTCAATTGCCATTGGTTAACCCGAGTATCTGGTAACCCTACTGATTCAACAACCGCTTTATCTCCCTGGCCACTATCCACAACCGGTCCTGCCCCCAGGTTGCCAATACTTCATTTCCTTCGCTATCCAGCAAACGATAGCTGGGGACACCCCAGATGCCAACTTCAAGCATGGCAAGTCGGTTTTCTTCCAGTTCGTTTTCCCAATCCCTGTTATCAATGACCGTTTGTGCTTCCTGCCATGACAATCCGGCGTTTTCCACAACTTTTTTTAGGCCGGCATCCCTGTTCGTATTGACCGCATCATAAAATGCCGCCTTCAGGAATGCGCTGAGAAATTCCACCTCTTTTCCCTTTTCTCTTGACCAGGGATAAAGAGAAAAGGCACGTCGAACAGGATCCCCAATTGGATCATAGAAACCTCCCCAGTTTATTCCCATAGTCCTCGCTTCTCTAGCTGTGTCTGTAAAAATATACATCCCTTTCTGCATGGACAGGGAGACGCCTCTCATAACCATGGGAAGGACTGGCCGCATCACCAGCTTGACACCAGAATCCCTGACCAGCTGGATGGTACGATCGAAAATGATTGAAGTATAGGGACTACGCAGCGATGGGTAGAATTCTAATGTCAGACTACCATCATCCGGGGTCTTTCCGAAGTCAATTTCAGGACGGGGAGCAATCAAATCTGATTTTCCGGGCTTGCGGGCGCCCAGTTCGATCAATCGATTTTCCAGATGATAGAGACGGTCTACTCCCCAGTACCACTCGCCACCATAATAAAACATGCCGCCCGAAAAGTGCTTTAGTTCATCCCGCCTCTTTGTACCCGTTGCTACCGCTGTTTTTGCCGCAGCGGGATCAGATTTCCCTAAACGACTCGCCAGGGTTACCAGCTCAGTGTCATTACCGGACCAGAGGGCCTTTCCCACATCCTCGGCAGCTTGTGGGAAGTCAGCGGATTCGACTGCTGCCAGAATACACGCTGCCAACTCAGTCTGATTAGCCGAAGGCATTTGCGCTTTCGCAGGAAACGCTAATCCATAATGAGATGCAACACAAAGAGAATCTCTCAGTGCATACTTCAGCAGCAGTTCCGGTTCTGGCGCATTCGCACCTGAAGGAGGGCCTGCCAGGTAAGGCACCAGTTCAATATCATACGTTTCTAGCAATGGTTTAAGTGTTTGCGCCGCAAGATGACTGTACGCATCATCTACTTGATAATAATATTCAACACGGTGGGGTAGGCCTTTTTTTATCCGTAGTTTTTCTGCCTTTTCCCGCTTTTGCTGGAGTCGATTCAGACGGACGAGCTTCGACATTATTTTTGACGCAATCCAGCGCTTAATCCGAGATGGATCACTGGAGGCTGCACCTCCCTGATTTTCAAATTGTTGTGCCATTAATGTCCTTTCAATTGAAAAAAGTGAGTTGATTACCCCGCTTTTCCAGACTCGAGTTAATGTTAACGCAGGTATCAAAGGAGATGAAACCAAAATAATTTAACTAAAGTTATAATTTTTAAAATAAAACCAAAAAACGAGCATATGTTTCTTTTAAAATGTTTTTATAAGCTATGTCAATCAGAATCAGATCATTTGCTCGTTTATTTAGCGTTTGGAATATATCTTTAAAATCAGAGTTCAATATATTGGGATTTCAGAGAAATCGCATGAAATATTAATATAATCATTTTAAAGTTTTAAAAACTAATTAAAACTATAGCAAAGAATACAGCTGTTTATAATCAGTGTGTAATCGATGGTATTTACAACAAATCAAAAATTATGATTGAGTTTCATGCAATTGACCTGTCTAATATTAGTAACATGCTTGACATATTTTAACATACGTTATATTTATAAAATTAACTTTACAGCTCATCAGAGCACTTACTTTATGTTGATTACTTTTAAGTTACACGTTTTAATACTATCTTGATTATATGAAAGAACTTGTAATTTTACATTTTTAGTAAATCTGGGGACATGTACTTGTTACGTGTACCCTGATTTACGGCGACACTTTTAAGTTACTCTTCATCACCCTGCCTAAAGCATGTTTGACAGTAGGTGTCTGACCGATACTATTTAGCAAAACTTAAAAAATAAACAGCAATGAGTCCACTCCGAAAAGTCATTTTTTCGATCTCGGGAAAAACTCGGACTCAAATATCGTACGAGGATTCAAAAAATCAACCTAACGAATGGTAAAGAGACCCCTCGAAAAAGCCAAATTTTGATGATTTCGGACTTTTCGGAGCGGACTCA
>Ga0307989_1000687_pt1 | contig 20797 bp, 22 predicted proteins | sample EllFjometagen185_FD_203164 | JGI IMG/M metagenome (GOLD analysis project Ga0307989, IMG submission 203164) | Marine microbial communities from Ellis Fjord, Antarctic Ocean - #185 | ecosystem: Environmental > Aquatic > Marine > Unclassified | place: Southern Ocean | collected 2014-10-08
CTGAAATAAAATACTATTTAAACAGAATTGTTGAAGGATCTCAGTATTTACTAAGTGATGCAGAAGAAATTGTTATCTCAAAATTACAACAAACAGGTTCAAGTTCGTGGGGACAACTTCAAAGTGAGTTAACAGCCACACTTAAAGTTGACTATAACGGCAAAGAAATCACTTTATCTGAGGTTAGAAACCTTAGTAGTGATAAAGACCCTAAAGTTAGAAAAGATGCGTATGAGGCTGAATTGGCATCATATCCTAAAATAGCACAAAGTGTAGCCTATGCCTTAAATGGAGTGAAGGGTGAAGTTAATACATTATGTGATTTACGAGGATTTGAAAGTGCTCTTGATCAAGCAGTCTATCAATCAAGAATGAATAAAAGCACGTTAGATGCTTTAATTGAATCTATGAAAGACTATTTACCACATTTCCATAGGTATTTAAAAAGAAAAGGTGAACTTTTAGGTCATAAAAATGGTCTGCCATACTATGATTTATTCGCTCCAATGGGTGAATCTACAAAAGAATTCACTATAGATGAAGCTATGGAATATATTTTTAGTAACTTTAGAACATTTAGTCCCGGACTTGAAAATCTAGCACGTCGTGCTAAAGATGAAGAGTGGATTGATTATACTCCAAGACCTGGTAAAAGAGGTGGAGCATTTTGTTCCAATATACATCCGATAAAACAATCACGTATAATGACTAATTTTAGTGGTTCTTTTAGTAACGTAATCACACTTTCTCATGAATTAGGCCATGCCTATCATGGAGATCAAATATTTAATGAAAGAATGGTAAACTCTAGTTATACTATGCCTGTGGCAGAAACTGCTTCAACTTTTTGCGAAACAATCGTGAAAAACGCAGCTTTAAAAGATGCGGATAAATCAGAAAAAATAACAATTCTTGAACAATCATTAAAAGGCTCTACACAAGTAGTAGTAGACATTTTATCAAGATTTATATTTGAAGGAGAAGTATTTGATAAACGTAAAACTACTCCATTAAATCCTAGAATGCTAAATGAAATGATGATTAGCGCTCAAAAAGTTGCGTATGGAGATAGTTTAGATCATGACTATCTTATGCCTTACGCTTGGTTAAACAAAGGTCATTATTATCGTGGTAGTTTGTCTTTTTACAACTTCCCATACGCATTTGGTTTATTATTTGCAAAAGGAATCTATGCAGAATTTATTAAACAAGGGGAACCTTTTGTAGAAAAAGTGAACCTATTATTAAGAAAAACTGGCCAAATGAGTGTTGAAGATGTGGCTAGTTTAGTTGGTATTGATCTTTCTACTAAAGAATTTTGGAATAGTAGCTTAGATGTAATAGTAAAAGAAATAGATTTATTCTTAGAATTAACTAAGTAATATTAAAAGTTGGCGCTTTGAAATGTACCTACTAAACTGAGGTTACTCTAATTTGCCAACTTTTTTTAGGATTACACTGTAAATTGATAAAATTAAATTGAAATGTAAAAATATAGAACATCCTTTTTCTTGAAATCAGTGATTTTCAGTGATTTTAATAGAGATAATTATGATTATGTTAACTTTTATATAAATCACCTATTTAGAGTATTTAGTCCTATAATATTCACGATATAGACAAAAAAATTGATGCGAGGTGCAAAAATGATTGATTTTAGAAGTGATACAGTAACCAAACCAACAAAAGAGATGAGAGAAGCAATGGCTAATGCAATTGTTGGGGATGATGTTTATGAAGATGATCCAACAATTAAAGAATTAGAGGCTTTGGCTGCGAAAATGACAGGTAAGGAAGCGGGACTGTTTGTAACTAGTGGAACAATGGGAAACCAATTAAGTATTTATACTCACACTTCTAGAGGTGATGAGATAATAGTTGGCAGTAAATCTCATATTAAGAACTATGAAGTTGGAGCTTCGGCAGTAATTAGTAGTGTTAGTTATCACTTAATTGATGAAATTGAGGGTATGATGCCTATTAAAAGTATCGAACAAGGGATAAGAGGAACTGATATTCACTATCCTGATTCAAGTCTTATATGTTTAGAAAATGCACATGGGAGTGGGAAAGTACTTCCTATAGACTATATGAAAAGTGTTTACGAACTTGCGAAAGACAATAATTTAAACGTTCATTTAGATGGAGCGAGACTATTTAACGCTGCAGTATATTTAAACGTTGATGCAAGCGAAATATGTCAGTATGTTGATAGTGTTACATTTTGTTTATCTAAAGGGTTAGCTAGTCCTATTGGTAGTATTTTATGTAGTTCTAAAGAATTTATTGAAAAAGCGAGACGTGGAAGAAAAATGCTTGGTGGAGGAATGAGACAAGTTGGGATTTTAGGTGCTGCGGGCCTTATTTCTTTAAATAAAATGACGAAAAGATTAAACGAAGATCATGATAACGCTAGATATTTAGCTGACAAATTACACCAAATTATTGAAATTGAAGTAGATTACAATCATCTTGACATTAATATGGTTTTTATTAATAGTGAAATTGATTTTGTGAAACTTAGTGAACACCTTTATACGAAAGGTATTATTATTGGTGGATACGAAGAAAAATCTATGAGAATAGCAGTGCATAATGATATAACAAAAACAGATATTGATTTTTTAGTAAACCAAATAAAGGAATTTATAAAATAAAAAGAGCTATTTAGCTCTTTTTTTTGATTTATTTTTATTTTTAATTAGTTTATCCCAGTTCACAAAGATACTTTCTATCCCTAGGTTTAAATCTTGTTCACCTTTTAGAAGTTTTATACTTTGTTTAACAATTCTTTCTTCAAATAAAGTTAGACTCAGGTAAAGTAAAAATACTAACATACTTCCAAATCCCCATAATTCAAAGATTCCTGTGTTTCCATATAAAATAATCCAAAATATTAATCCACCCCATATTCCAATAGCCCAAATCTTTATTGATTGTCGTAGTCTTGGGTTTTCTTTTGACACAAATCTCATAAAAGGAATCATGCTAAGTGTTAAAAACAAAAAGAATAGAGCCGCAGTGATAATGTGAATCCAAGCCCAAAAAGGATATTTTTCATCCAAAGCAGGGATAATTGATGAAATTATTAAGAAAAAACTAGCAGTAAAGATATATTTATATGCTTTAGATAAACTAAATCTTTCTAATCGAAAGAGTTGTACAACACTAAATTGAATTGTAAGGCCTGTAAACATGGCCCATACTATAAACATTATGCGGTTGTTAAATCGATTACCAATTTTACTAAACGTGTATTTAAATGGATTTTCAAGTGTTCCAAAAACTACTGTGAAGAGAAGTGCTGCTAAAAGAAGACTCATAACCAATATTCTTACTTGTCGTTCTCTTGATAATTGTCTTTTTATTGTCAAATTTTCTGACGTATCTTCAAGATTTATTAACAATTCTTCGTTTTCGAGTATAATATCTGTTTTTCTTCTCAACTTATGCATAATTTATCACCCTCACTCAATATTATATACTATTAGCTAATAATTTTCTCAATTTCTTATAAAATTTCTATTATATGGTATAGTATATATAGAGATTGGGTGGTAAATATGATTATAAGAAGTGTAGATTTTAAAGGAAGCTTTGTAGAAACAGAATTTTGTCCGAATGATAACTTGCCAGAGATAGTAATCGCAGGACGCAGTAACGTAGGAAAGAGTAGTTTCATTAATTCAATGTTGAATCGAAAAAATATTGCTCATACATCAGGAAAACCTGGTAAAACACAAACATTAAACTTTTATTTGGTTAATAACGACTTTTACTTTGTAGATGTTCCTGGTTATGGATATGCAAAAGTTAGTAAAACAGAACGTGAAAAGTTTGGACAAATGATTGAAGAGTACCTACTAAATAGATCAAATCTAAGATTAGTAATACTTTTAGTAGATTTTAGACATAACCCTACCGAGGATGACCTTTTAATGTATAATTTCTTAAAAAGTTTTCATATACCATGTTTAATCATTGGTACTAAATCAGATAAAATAACAAAAAATAGAACACCAAAAAGAATTAAAGAAATAAAAAGTCAACTTATACTTCATGATGGTGATATATTTATGACTTATTCATCGGTATTAAAGACTAATATGAATGAAATCTATGATGTTATTAATACGTTCACTATGAAAGAACAATAATATGAAAATATTGTTTATCGGTGGAACTGGAATAATAAGCACGGCTGTTTCTAAACTAGTTTTAAAGAGAAATGATGATTTATATATCTTAAATAGAGGAAACAATAATAATAAATTACCTAAAGAAGCTACTTTCTTAAAAGGTGATATGAATAATGAAGTAGAAACTAAGATATTATTAGAAAATTACGATTTTGATGTAGTAGTTGAGTGGATTGCGTATACTCCTGATCAAGTAAAGAGAGATTATCGTATTTTCAAAGGTAAAACGAAACAATATATCTTTATTAGTAGCGCATCTGCGTATCAGAAACCAGTCCCTACTTACCCAATAACAGAAGATATGACATTAGATAACAAATATTGGGATTATTCAGATAATAAAAGATTATGTGAAGAATACCTATTTAGTGTTAATAGTAAAGACTTTAACGTAACGATAGTAAGACCTTCTCATACTTATGATGAGGAATTACTCCTTTATTCATTAGACGCTGCTAAGCATCCAATCACTCAGTTAGATAGAATTTTAAAAGGTAAAAAAATTATAATTCCTGGCGATGGAACATCATTATGGACAATTACATATAATGCTGACTTCGCAGTAGGATTTATTGGATTACTAGGTAATCCTAAAGCATATAATGAAGCATTTCACATAACTAGTAATATTTACTACACATGGGAACAAATTAATGAGATTTTATGTAAAATACTTGATGTAAAACCAAATGTAATACATATACCAAGTGAATTTATTGTAAAACAGGCACCACAGTTTAAGGGTGGATTATTTGGAGATAAAATGTGGAGTGCAGTATTTGATAATAGTAAAATCAGAACAATTGTGCCAAACTTTAATCCGAAAACAAGATACGAAGATATCGCTCCAATCCAAATAAAATGTATTTTGGAGAATAGGGAATCACTTCCAATTGATAATAATTATAATGAACTCATAGATAGTATTATTAGTAGCTACGAAACGATATTAAACAGTTAGAAAAGACTTTATAAACATGATAAAAGACTACAATTATAGTCTTTTATATTTGTTAACATAATGTATTATTCTTATCGATTTGTAGCATGAAATAACCGATTTATATTTGATAAATATTGCTATTATTATCATAAATATCAAATTCTGTATTAAATCTTAATACATATACAATAAATATAATTTTAGTATTTATGTTTTTGAATCTAATAGACTTTACAAAGATATAACCATATGGTAAAATACGCTTAAATACAGTGAATAGGAAGAGTACAAAGCATAATATCTTATAGAGAGTTAGTGGTTGCTGGAAACTAACAGATATTGTTTTAGAAAGTAACCTAGGAGTAGTTATAATGAAATTAATAGTAGTTATAATCGTAAACTTGCGTTAAAAGTTCGAGTGCCTAGTTAATCTAGGAACAAAGGTGGTACCACGGATTATTTTAGTTCGTCCTTATTTTAGGACGAACTTTTTATATACAAAAAGGAGGAAACAAAATGAAAGAATTAGAAAAAAAATATAATCATTTAGAAGTTGAGACAGGAAAATATGATTTTTGGCTAAAAGGTGACTACTTTAAAAGTGGTGATTTAAGTAAGGAACCATTTTCAATAGTAATTCCTCCACCAAACGTTACAGGCAAACTACATTTAGGACATGCTTGGGATAATACTATCCAGGATTTAATTATAAGAAGAAAAAGAATGCAAGGATATGATGCATTATATTTACCTGGAATGGATCATGCGGGTATTGCGACTCAAGCAAAGGTTGATGCCAAACTGCGCGAAGAAGGAACATCTCGCTATGAAATAGGGAGAGAGAAATTTTTAGAAAGAGCTTGGGACTGGAAAACAGAATATGCAGGTCATATTAGAGAACAATGGGAAGCTTTAGGAATTAGTGTTGATTACTCAAAAGAGAGATTTACACTTGATGAAGGATTAAATAAAGCTGTTACTGAAGTTTTTGTTAAACTTTATAACAAAGGGTTAATATATAGAGGAAAAAGAATTATTAACTGGGATGTACAAGCAAAAACTGCGTTAAGTAACATTGAAGTGGAACACAAAGAGCTTGAAGGGGCATTTTACTACTTTAAATATATGTTAGAAGACGGTTCTGGGTTTTTAGAAATAGCTACAACAAGACCTGAAACGATGTATGCAGATACAGCGTTAATGGTTCATCCTGAAGATGAACGATTTAGAGATTATATAGGTAAAAATGCCTATATACCTGGAACTGATAGATTAATACCTATAATTCAAGACGGTTATGTAGATATGGAATTTGGGACAGGATGTGTTAAAGTAACTCCTGCTCATGATCCTAATGACTTTGAAGTTGGTAAAAGACATAAATTAGATATGCCTTTATGTATGGAAGAAGACGGAACTATGAATAGTCTTGCCCATAAATACGATGGTATGGATAGATTTGACTGTAGAAAAGCATGTGTTAAAGATTTAACTGAAAGTGGCCTTTGCACAAAAGTAGAGAAATTAATTCATAATGTAGGTCATTCTGAAAGAACTGGTGTAATTGTTGAACCAAGACTTTCGAAACAATGGTTTGTAGATATGGCTCCACTTAGTAAAGAAGCAACAGAAAACAGTGGTGTAGAGTTTGTTCCTTCACGTTTTGAAAAAACATTCTTAAGATGGATGGATGGAACATATGACTGGTGTATTAGTAGACAATTATGGTGGGGACATAGAATTCCTGCTTGGTACAAAGGTGATGAAGTATATGTAGGAAAAGACGCTCCAATTGGCGAAGGATGGAAACAAGATGAAGATGTACTAGACACATGGTTTAGTAGTGCTTTATGGCCATTTTCTACTCTAGGTTGGCCAGATATCACAGAAGACTTTAAAAGATACTATCCTAACTCAGTAATGGTTACTGGGTATGATATTATATTCTTCTGGGTAGCTAGAATGATCTTCCAAGGACTTGAATTTACTAAAGAATCACCATTCCAGAGATGTTTAATACATGGTCTTATTAGAGATAAAGATGGTAAAAAAATGTCTAAATCTCTAGGTAACGGTGTAGATCCGTTAGTAATTAAAGAACAATATGGTATTGATACTCTAAGATATTTCTTAACTACAAATAGTGCACCAGGTGCTGATTTACGTTTTGAAATAGAAAAAGTTGAATCAAGCTGGAACTTTATTAATAAATTATGGAATATTTCAAGATTTACTCTAATGAATCTAGGAGATTATACAATTGAAGATGTTGAAATAGATACTGAAGATCTTACTTTAGCGGATAAATGGATATTAGCTAAATTAAATAAAACAATCACTGAAATGGATTACAATTACGAAAAATTTGAATTTGGAGAAGCTGCGAGATCTATACATAATTTCAGTTGGGACGACTTTGCGTCATGGTACGTAGAAATAGCGAAATTACCATTGAATAGCGATGACGATGTAAGTATTAAACGTACGAAGAGTGTATTGTCTTATGTATTACTTGATATTGTTAAATTATTACATCCATTTATGCCGTTTGTTACTGAAGAAATATTCCAAAAGATTCCTCATGTAGAGGAATCTATTGTAATTGCCTCATGGCCTGAAGCGATTTTAGAATTCGATAATGATAAAGCTATTAAGGACTTTGAAGTAATTCAGGAACTAATCAAAAGTGTTCGTAATATAAGAGCTGAGTACAATGTAGCTCCAAGTAAACAAATTGATGTGCTAATTAAAACATCTAATAAAGAAATTACTAAGTTATTAAATGATAATATGGATATATTAACGAAATTCGTAAATCCTGAAAGTTTAATGATAAGTGAAGAAATCGTTATAGATACTGAAGTTATCTCTGTTGCATTAAAAGAACTTGAACTATATTTACCTCTTGGTAGCTTAGTAGATATCAGTCAAGAGATTGAACGATTAGAAAATGAACTTAAAAAATTAAAAGGTGAAATATCAAGAGGTGAGGGTATGCTTAGTAACCCAAACTTCATAAATAAAGCACCTGAAGCAAAAGTAAATGCAGAAAAAGAGAAACTAGGAAACTATAAAGATCAATTCAATACATTATCAGCAAGATTATTGGAACTTAAAAAATAATGTTTAATACAATTGATGAAGGAATTACTTGGATTGAATCTATAAAAAGATTTGGAGACAAGTATGATCTATATAGAATGGAAATTGCATGTAAAGAGTTGGGTAATCCACAAGATAATCTAAGCATTATCCATATCGCAGGTACAAATGGAAAAGGTTCAACAGTTTCTTATCTAAAACACATATTATTAGAACAAGGTTACTCTGTAGGGACTTTCACAAGTCCTTACATTGTTAAGTTTAATGAAAGAATAACTAAAAACTATAATGATATATCTAATGAAGATCTATTATTGTATATAAATAAAGTAAATACACTATATTTTAAAGTATTGGATAAATATGATGAAGTAATTACTTTCTTTGAATTAGTAACACTAATTTCATTTATGTATTTCAATGATAAAAATCTTGATTACATCATTTATGAAGTAGGTCTTGGTGGTAAACTAGACGCAACTAATGTTGTTAAGCCAATAATCACTGGAATTACATCAATTAGTTTTGATCACATGGCAATGCTTGGAAATACGTTAACTGAGATTTCATTAAATAAGTTAGGGATAGTTAAAGAGGGTATTCCATTAGTAACTTCAGTAGTTGACGAAGAGTTAACTGAGTTATTTATTGACTATACACTTAAGCTAAATTCAGAGTTAACTATAGTTAAGAGAGAATTTATTGAAGTTGAGGAGTATAGTTCGCAGACGATCTTTAAATACAAAGATATGAAATATACAATAACAATGCTTGGAACTCATCAAGTTGTTAATGCATGTTTAGCTATTGAAATTATTAACCAATTGAATCATTTAAAGAAAACTGATGTTTCATTAAGTAATATGAAGATGGGACTATTTAATACGTTTTGGCCTGGAAGACTTGAGATGTTTGGAAATGTTATAATTGACGGAGCACACAATGTTGGTGGAATGAATGCATTAAGAGAAAGTATAAAAGCTTTATTTAAAGGTAAATATATAAAAGCTCTTTATACTTCAATGGCTGACAAAGAGTATTTTGACATTATTCAAATATTAGAATCATTTGTTGATGAAGTGCATTTCACACAGTTTGATTATCCAAGATGTGAAATCGCAGAGAATTTATACAATGTATCAAGTCACCCACATAAGTTTATGCATGAGGATGCAATAGACGCCTTAGATGAATTAAGAGATTTAAAGAAAAACGAAATTTTACTAGTTGTAGGTAGTTTATACTTTATTAGTTTAATTAGGAAAAACTTAAAATAGTGCCGTATTTAGCACTATTTTTATTTTAAGGAGGAAATCAATGTTCATGATAAAAGAATTACCAATTAAAGAAAGACCTAGAGAAAGGTTTATGAAGTATGGGGCAAATATGATTCAAGATTATGAGTTAGTAGCAATTATTCTTAGGACAGGCAGCAAAAACGAGTCTGTATTAGAACTAGCCAAAAGAGTTACCTATCAATTTGAATCGTTAAAAGCATTAAGTAACGCATCTATCAATGATCTAAAAGCTATTAAAGGAATTGGTGATAGTAAGGCAATTGAACTGCTATCTGCGTTTGAACTTGGTAAAAGGGTTACTAAAGAGTCATTTAGTAAGAAAAGTAAGTTACATTCACCTGAAAGTATTTATCAATATTTAAAAAATGAGCTTGAAATGAAAACCCAAGAACACTTTTTGGCACTATACTTAAATACAAAAGGAGAACTTATAAAAAAAGAAACACTATTCATTGGAAGTTTAAACAGTTCTTTAATTCACCCTAGAGAAATATTTAAACATGCAGTACTAAACAGTGCCGCAGCTATTATAATTTGCCATAATCATCCTTCAGGTGATCCAACACCTTCAATTCAAGATATTGATATTACTAAGTTAATACACAAAAACAGTTTAATGATGGATATAGAGTTATTAGATCATATAATTATTGGAAAAGATCGATATTATTCATTCAAAGAAAGGGGAAAAATATAAAAAAAGCAGATTTATCTGCTTTTTTATTTAAGTAAGTTAATAATTTCTTTTTACATATTAAAGCAGCAATAACTCCAGATAGTATAAGTAATAATATAATATTTACTAGTAACCCAAGTAAATAAATATTATCATTGTTTAATTCAAAGTAAATAGACGAAAGTCCAATTGAAAGTGGTACAAATAGAAACATAAGCGATGTAAAAAACAAGTAAAGTTTGGAAGAAATTTTCATAAAACAACTCCTTTTTTTTCAATATATAATTGTAACATGTATATATAAATATAAAAAGATACACAAAAAATCGTTATTTAGTGTGCAATTAATCAATTAGTAATATATTATATAGATTGTGTAATCATAAAAAGTACTAAAAATAACGGCTTATTTACATTAATTTGTTGCAATGTTTCATATATTATGTATAATAAACATGGCTCAAAAGATTATCAAGTAAAATTCATTGACAATTTGGTGTATTTTTGGTAATATTTTAATGCTGATTAACGGCATACCGCACAGAGAAGGTTTTCAAGCGTTTACGCACCTTAATGGCGAGTCTTAACTAAAATAATGAGGAGGTGCTTTATGTACGCAATAATTGAAACAGGTGGAAAACAAGTTAGAGTTTCTGAAGGACAAGACATTTACGTTGAAAGATTAGATGTAAATGAAGGAGATAACTACACATTCGACAAAGTTTTAATGATTGGTGGAGAATCTTTAAAAATTGGTAATCCTTACTTACCTGGTTTAACTGTTGAAGCAACAGTTGAAAAACAAGGTAAGCAAAAGAAAATCATCGTTTTTAAATATAAACCAAAAAAGAAATATCGTCGTAAACAAGGACATAGACAATCATATACAAAACTAACAATTACAAAAATAAATGGTTAAAAACTAAAAATATAGGAGGTGACTTAAATGTTAATTGAAATTAATGTCTTAAAATGTATGGCTTCAAAAAAAGGTGTTGGATCAACAAAAAACGGACGTGATTCTGAATCTAAGAGACTTGGAGCAAAATTATCGGACGGTCAATTCTGTACAGCTGGTTCTATCATTTATCGTCAAAGAGGAACGAAAGTTCATCCAGGAAATAATGTTGGTAGAGGCGGAGACGACACTCTATACAGCAAAATTGATGGAATTGTTAAATTTGAACGTTATGGTAGAGATAAAAAACAAGCTTCAGTATACGCAGAATAATTTGATGGCAAATCACAAAATGTGGTTTGCCATTTTTTTTGATAAAATGTATAATAACCTTATACAATTAGATTGTGAGGGTGGATTATGTTAACTAATGGAACAATTGATGATTTAACAGAACTTGATGAACTTGCTGTATTGGTTATTAACGATATGAAAAAATCATTAATTCCTCAGTGGGGATTAGATTACCCGAGACTTAGTGATTTTAAAGGTGATGTATTAACCAAATCAATCTATATGTATAAAGTTGAGGGAATGATTGTAGGATCTTGCACTGTTTTACCTGAAGATGATCCTCCATATAAAACTATCGATTCTTGGCTTAAAAATAATAGCCTAGTAATTCATAGAATGCTGGTACACCCTAATTACAGAAAAATGGGAATTGCCAAAGCATTTATTGACAATGCTATCAAGCTTTGTAAAGAAGGAAACTATGATTCAATTAAAATAGATACACATTTAGAAAACTATAAAATGAGAAGTTTTCTTGTGAAAGCAGGATTTATTGAATTAGATTATTTAAACACAATAGACCGTTTAGCCTATGAATATGTATTGGAGGAATAATTATGAGTAAAGTATTAGTAGTTTGGAAATCAAATAATGATATCGATATTCACAATTTTGTTATACCTTATTGTTACAACGCAGTTGTACAAGAATGGTTTGATGAAGTTGAATTATTAATTTGGGGTGCTTCTCAAGAAAAAGTCTTAGAAGATACTATTATTCAACAAAGAGTCTCTAATCTAATTAAAAATAATGTAAAAGTCTATGCATGTAAGATGTGTAGTGATAAAGTAGGAGCATCCGATTTATTAATTAAACTCGGAGTTAATGTTAGATATACAGGAGATTTACTAAGTGATAGATTAAAAGATAGTACATATGAAGTAATAACAATATGATGAAAAAGATAGTAATACTTGGAGCTAGCGGTACTGGAAAAACGACTACGTGTAGAATGCTTGGTAAAAAACTAAATATTAAAGTATTACACTTAGATTCTGTTTATTGGAAAAAAGATTGGGATCATATTAGTAAACGTGATTTTAATATATATATGAAAACTTTTTTACTTGAAAATGATAATTGGGCAATTGATGGGAACTATTCTAACAATTTACATTTTGATTATAGAATAAATGCTTGCGATACAATTGTGTATTTGGATTTTGGAATTCAGCTGTCTCTTCATGGTATTCATGAAAGAGCAGATAAATATAAACATATGACAAGAGATGATATGGCAGAAGGCTGTGTCGAAGGTATTGATCAAGAGTTCTTACAGTATGTTGCGTTTTACAGAAAGAAAAATATGTTAATAAAAGCATATATCAAAAAATATGAAAATAAGAAGAAAGTTTTAATCTTTAAAAGTAGAGAAGAACTGAACGCTTGGGTTAATGCCCTTTAGGAGGTTCACATGTTTGTAGATTTAGTTATGATAAAAATATCATCAGGAAAAGGTGGAGATGGATCAGTTTCGTTTCGCCGTGAAAAATTTGTTCCAATGGGTGGACCAAGTGGTGGCGACGGTGGTAAAGGAGCTAGTGTTATCTTTAGAGGTGACGAAGGTCTTTCAACCTTAGTAGATTTAAAATATAATAAAGTATTACTTGCCCCAGAAGGTGAAAATGGTAGAGCAAAAAGAATGCATGGAGCTGGTGGTAAGGATTTAATTGTTAGAGTTCCTGTGGGGTCTACTATATACGATGACACTACTGGTAAAGTAATAGGAGATATTACTAACGATAAACAAGATGTTGTTATTGTAAAAGGTGGACGTGGTGGTAGAGGTAATGTTAAATTTAGTACTTCTAGAAATACTGCCCCTGAAATTGCTGAAAAAGGTGAACCAGGAGTAACTAAAAAAATAAGAGTTGAACTTAAAGTTCTAGCTGATGTTGGTCTTGTAGGGTTACCAAGTGTTGGTAAATCAACAATTATTAGTGTTGTTTCTAATTCTAAACCTAAAATAGCTAGTTATCACTTTACAACATTAGTTCCTAATTTAGGTGTTGTTAGAGTTGAAGAAGGTCGTAGTTTTGTAATGGCTGATTTACCTGGTCTTATTGAAGGCGCAAGTCTAGGACAAGGTCTTGGATTACAATTCCTAAGACATATAGAAAGAACTAGAGTAATTTTACATGTTGTTGATATGTCAGGTAGTGAGGGTAGAGATCCTTTTGAGGATTATACGATAATTAATAATGAGTTAAAAACATATAAACTTAACTTATTAGCAAGACCTCAAATAATAATCGCAAATAAAATGGATTTACCAGATGCCGAGACTCAGTTAGAGTTATTTAAAGAACAATTACAAGATGATTTCCCAATAATAGCTATAAGTGCATTTACAAAAGATAATATTCAAGAGTTATTATACAAAACAGCTGATTTATTAGATAATACAGATAGTTTTGAATTGTATGAAGATGGTGATTTAGAAGCAATTGTTGAATATACATTTGAAAAAGATGATACTTTGTTTGAAATTAAAGCAGGGGACAACGGAATATTTAATGTTACAGGAGATACTCTTAAGAAAATATTTGATATGACTGATTTTAGTAAAGATCAATCGTTAAAAAGATTTAGTCGTCAATTAAGAGCACTTGGTTTAGATTTAGCCTTGCGTGAACGCGGAGTTAAAGATGGAGATACTGTACATATCTTTGGATATGAGTTTGACTTTATAGATTAAACGTAAAAGAGTGAATTTTATTCACTCTTTTTTTTCTGGATGTGTATTTATTTAAATAATAACCATCTCCAACAGCGTTTATTCAATTTTTTATAATCCATTTACTGGTTTTGCGATTTATGATATAATAATTATAGAATATTATAAGGAGATAAGTATGGAAAATTATAGTATTTTTATGTTAATAGCTGGAATTATTGTTACAATATTAGGTATATTTGGCATTGGAAAAAACCATAGAAAAAATCAGTGGGTAATTAAATTCATTGGTGACATTGGATACCGGATTCTTCTAATAGTTGTTGGAATAATAATTATAATCGATGCCTTTATTTTTTGATTTTCTATTTATTTTTTCAAATATTTTTTTCTTTGGGTTAGTAATAAATATTATAGTAACTAATACAGTATATAAAATTATAAAATCATTTACGTTCAAAAAAATTTGATATGCAATTGTAGAATTACAAAAACTTTCTTAAAAAAAGAAAAATACAAAATTAGAAAATCGAATTCTAACTATTGTATTTACCCATAAACATAACATATAGAGGAGGAACAAATTATGCAAGATATACTGATATACAACGCAGGTCCATTATTCACTGAAGCTGACGGAGAACAAAGAAAAAAGGAACAAACATATTTTAACTCATTGGAAGGCATTAAAGTGTTTAATCCCTTATTGTCACCTTTCAACGAAGATGCAAACTCTGCAGCTGCAATCTATGAAGGTGATAATGCACCAATACAAGAATCTAATGTGTTCTTTTTCGATTTAGCTAACAATGATCCAGGAACATTAGTGGAATTAGGAATGGTTATTCAGATGTTAGAAGATGGCGCAGATATTCACCTATATCCAATTATTTCAGATTTTAGAGTAAATGGTAGAGATGAGTATAACTGTGAATACTCTCCAGTTGGTTATAACAGTTTTTTAATAGGTGCATTGGAATCAAATGGTATAAAAATTTACAAATCATTTAAATCAGCATTTCAAGCATTTGTATCTGAAAAAGCAAAATATTAAGAATAATTTTGGTAACAACAATAAATATACCCATAAAAGAATTCATTGAAAACAATAAAAAATAATAAAATTATTTTGATAAGGATATTCATATAGGGTTCTAAATATTAAGCCATTTTGAGCAAATAAATTTATTTGTTTTTTTTACTATGATATAATTGGTCAAGTAAATTAAATATCAGAAATTTATTTAAAAATTAGTAACACCTTTTATAGCGTTTTTGTGTTAGAAAGAAGATAAGACACGTTATAGATTGGAAATATAATTTGAATTTATCAAAAAATGAATTTTGCATGATGACATTATTTAGTACTGCTAGGCATAAAAAAAGTTTGGGGAAATGGTGCGGGATTAGCAGTTCTTGTTTTAATGTTCAAAATAAGGGTTCATAAACAAACCTGTAGTATTATAATATAGGGGTACTATCTTGATGAAAAAAAGATATACTGTAGGATGTAATAATCCAATTAAATTAGGTGGAGAACTTCTTCAGAAAGTGATTGATACGTATGTCAAGTTACTCAAATAAAACAAAAGGAATAATATTCTTAGTTATTGCAGCATTTGGATTTGCGGTTATGAGTATGTTTATTAAGTTTGTTGATGCAGACATTCCTGTCACTCAAAAAGTTTTTTTTAGAAATGCCGTTTCAATGATTGTTTCCATTACTATGGTAATATCAAATAAATCTAGTTTTTGTGGAAAAAGAGAAAACCAAAGATTGTTACTTTCAAGAAGTGCATTTGGGACAGCTGGAATGTTGCTTTTCTTTTATTCTGTAACAAAACTTGATTTGTCTGATGCAAACATGTTAAATAAACTATCAACATTTTTCCTAATACTATTTAGTGCTATCTTCCTTAAAGAAAAAGTTACAATGAATAAAATAACAGCAATTATATTTGCATTTATAGGGTCATTATTTATTGTAAAGCCGGTTTTCAACATTGAAATGCTCCCTTATCTAACAAGTATATTAGCTGCAGCCTTTGCAGGTGCGGCTTATACATTATTACGAGCTTTGGGTAAAAAAGAAAAATATTATACAGTAGTTTTGTATTTTTCAACATTCTCATTTCTGGTACTATTACCATTTGTTATTTTTAATTATCACCCAATGTCCAAGTTAGATTTACTATATCTTGTCTTAGTAGGGGTATTTGCAACAATTGGACAATTTGGGACGACCCTAGCTTACAAATATGCACCTGCAAATGAAATATCAATATTTAATTATACGAATGTAATATTTGCTGCAATTATAAGTATTGTTATTTTTGATGTGAATGTTGATCCAATATCTTTGATTGGTTATGTAATTATATTTGCTGCAGCTTATTATGTTTTTAAGACGAAAAATTAGGAACTTAAAACTTTAAAGAGTACTTTTTTTAAAAAGTTTCCCGTCCTAACATTATTGATCCAGTGAAAATAGTGTTTTTAACCTAATATACATTATAGGTTGGGGGTTTTCGAAAAAATATATATAATTACATGTATTGACATTTATAGTGAAATCACTTAGAATTAAGTCACAAATAATATATTAAAAGGAGATTTATATGAAACTTAAGTATCATTTATGGATTGCATTTGGAATTATCATTATTGCATTATTTTTAACTTCAATAGTATCAACAACAGCGGTACCTGCGCTTGCTATTGATTCTGAATCAACTACAACAATTTGGAATTTAATGTGGGAAAATTTATTTACTAATATTCCTACAGACGATGTTACCGATACATTAGTTGGATTAGGATTGCCTGAAGCAATGTCACTTGACCTAATTGACGAACATGGTACAGGTAACTCAGTACTTTCAGGACTTCTAGGGTTAATACCTATACTAGCTACAATAGCGGGTATTGTACTAGTATCATTCAAGTTACACTTAAAAAAATGGATCTATGCATCATTTGGATTAGTATTTGTAGGTGTTTGGACAATATGGTTTACTGCTCCTACTAAATTAACAGGTGTAGAATCAATGTATAATAGTCTAAATGCAATAAATCCAGCATTCCCTGGTACAATGGGAACAATGATGGCTGATGGAACCGAACTTACAATGGCAATCGGATTCTTCGTTGCAATACTAGGAGCATTATACGGTATTGTTGCTTTGGTGTTAAACCAATACGGAAAAATCGCAGAATAATTAGAACTGCAAAATGAAACATAATATAAAACCACCATATTTTTTAAAAATATGGTGGTTTTTATTCTATTGTCCCAATATATATAAACTTGTGTTATAAATTTAATAATCGTCATTGTACCATCTGCAAGAATGTGAATGTTATTATCAAATATCGTGTTATAATGTAAATAGAATAATTGAAGAATGATAATTTTAAGTGGGTTTTTACGAAGAGCATTCATGAAAGGGGGTGTGTACTATGAACAATAAAGGGGTATCGTTAATCGAATTGCTTGTTGTAATTGTTGTTATGGGTATTATTGGTGGATTCTCTTTTGGTATGGTAAGTAATATATTAGAGAATACGAGACAAGGTGTTGATGAGCAAACTGTTTCAACACTTAATACAGCTACAAACTACTATAGTTTCTATAATCATGCAGATACAGTTTTTGATGTAAATCTCACAGATAGTGAAAAGCTTATTTTATTATATAATGAGGGATATGTAGGTTCGGTAATTAAAACACAATCAAAAGATGCAGTTTTTATATGGAGTGAAGAACAACGAATATGGAGACTCAATCTAAGTGGTACTGCAGTTGCACTATCTCCATATGGAGATACGTATACAGAGATTATCCCAAATATTATTAGTGATATACAGCAACGATTAGTAGATGAGGGAAGTTACGGAAGATCTTGGGGTGACTATCAATATACAGATGTTGGTTTGGACCCAGAAGATTGGGAAAATCCGATTTTACACATTCTTTATAGACCTTCAGGTGTCAGGTTAATTCTAAATCCGGAGGATGGGTACGCTTTTACTGTTTATAATAGTAACGGTGATGAATTCTATATGCCTTCAACACGAAACTGGAATATTTTTTATAATGATGAAAATGGTTTTTGGTATTTTCACTCTGAAAATGATGAAAATATAATAGATATTACAACGCTTGTTGTTGAACCTTATTAAAAGGTATTATATCAATCAATATATTCTTCCTAATAAGATATATATCAGGTAAATAGAATAGGGAAATCATGAGAAATGAAAATGTGTCAATTGATTTTCTATTAGTAATAAGGATTTGTATTTATATATATAAAGACAAAGAAGCCATTTCTGGCTTCTTATTTATTTTGCATATTCTTTTACATAACTTTTTAGTTATTTTATAAAGTCTTCCCCTGGCCTAACAGCTGATTCATCATATTTATTAGATGCTTTGTCTTGATAAAATTCAACTTTGAAAATTACACTACCCGTAACTATAACATGATGATATCTTTCTGGTTCTATTACAATTGGATGATCTTTGTCTGCGTTGATAATATCATTAGGTGTATCTTCCCATATGAAATCTACAGTTCCTTCTTTAACTAATATGAGTCCTACCTTACCTTTTGGAGACATATGTTTATTAAGAAGCGCTTTAAGAACTGTTTCATTTGTAAGCCATGAAGTTTCTCCTAGTTTATTTTCTTTATTAGGTTGTGGTAAATTTTGAAATCTCATAATATACCTTCTTTCATTTATAAATCTAATAATTTAAGTGTACCATTGTTCTACTATTTAGTTCTCGTTAATGATAATTATTATAAATAGACTAGTGGCTAAAATAAATATGTGTGACATCGTGTTTTTAATGATAAAATATAAGAGGGTGATGAAATATGTTAGAAAAAGATATGTATGAAAATTTAAAGTCGTATTTAGTGAAACAAGGATATAATGTGAAAGCCGAAGTTTTGAATACAGACATCACAGCTGTGAAAAATGATGAAGTGATTATTGTTGAGATGAAAAAGACTCTAAATACTAGATTAATCTATCAAGGATGCAAAAGACAAACAATCTGTGACTATGTATACTTAGCTATCATTGAACCAACATCAAAAATTAAAAAATCCTATCAGTTTAAAGAAAAAGTTCATATTTTGAGAAGGCTTCAATTAGGACTTATCTTTGTTGACTTTGAAAAAAATAATGTAGTAACTTTTTTGGATCCTAAATCTTTTTCTTTAAGACAAAACAAAATTAGGAAAAGAAAATTACTAAAAGAATTTGATCAACGAGTCACTTCTCTAAACACAGGTGGTGTAACCAAAACAAAGATTATTACAGCATATAGAGAAAGAGCCATCAAGATAGCGTATTATCTATCTAAAGAACCAGTGAAGTTGAAAGACTTAAGAATAATCGCTAATGATGATAAATGTTCTTCAATTCTACAAAAGAATTACTATAGTTGGTTTAAAAGAGTTGAAAGAGGAATATATACATTAACAGAAGTTGGCCATAAAGACTTAATAAAATATGAAAACGTTCTAAAACTTGTATTAGATCAGAAACAAATAGAAACGAAAAAAAACATTTAGATTAAATATAACATTTTACTACTTTAGTAAAAAATGGAGGTCTATATGGTAGAATACGATAAGTACTATAAAGAAGAGAATTATTTTGGAAAAGCTTATACAGGTTTAATAGATTATTTTAAAAACTATTCCGAAAAAGGTACAGTACTTGATTTGGGATGTGGACAAGGACGAGATAGTCTAGAACTAGCAAAATTAGGCTACAAAGTAACTGGCGTAGATATTTCTGTTGTAGGAATCAACAATATGTTGGCAGAGTCTAAAAGATTAAATCTCGATATTATTGGGTTAGTTGAAGATATATATACTTTTAGTACAATCAATCAATATGATATTGTATTACTTGATTCCATGTTTCATTTTTACAAAAATGACAGAGAAAAAGAAACAAACTTTTTAATAAAAATACTAGAAGAAATGAAATCTAGTAGCGTGCTATGCAATTTGTTATTAAAATCAAAGAGTAATGAAAAATATATTAAGTCTATAATTTCAAAGACTCTTGAAGGTTTCACTATATATAAAGACGATTATGTAGATTACACGGAAGCAAATTGTGAATATCACATGTATATTATTCAAAAAGATTAATGAAGAAAAGAGTTTAGATTTAAGTAAAGAACAATTAAAAGCATTCAAAAGTTATAAAGTGGCTTAAGCATATTTCAAATTGCTTATCAAAGATGCACTTTATTCGTACATAAATTAGTTTGTTTTACAAACTAATTTATCAATAACATATTTGGTTAATTATGTTATAATAGAACCTAGGAGTGTGATTATATGTATAGTTACTTAAAAGGAATAATTACAGAAATTAAATCAAATGGCATTACATTAGATATTTCTGGAATTGGGTATGATGTTAGAACTCCAAATCCATATGAATTTAGAATTGATGAGGATATAAAAGTATATATTCATCATTATGTTCGTGAAGACGCTGTTCATCTTTATGGATTTAAAACAAGTGATGCTAAGAGTTTATTCATTAAACTCTTAAGTGTTAAAGGAATCGGACCTAAAAGTGCAGTTGCTATTCTTGCAAGCGGTATTGTAGAG
>Ga0307989_1000688_pt1 | contig 20785 bp, 13 predicted proteins | sample EllFjometagen185_FD_203164 | JGI IMG/M metagenome (GOLD analysis project Ga0307989, IMG submission 203164) | Marine microbial communities from Ellis Fjord, Antarctic Ocean - #185 | ecosystem: Environmental > Aquatic > Marine > Unclassified | place: Southern Ocean | collected 2014-10-08
CGACAATAATGGTATGTTACGATTTTATACTCGTGCTACCGGTGATAGTTCAGCAACCGAACGACTACGAATCGATTCAGACGGAAAAACTAGATTGTTTGGTGATTTAGCAGTTGATGGGACAACCTCAACAGTTCTTACTTCAACTAATGATTTATATATAGAAGATACATTACAACATGGATATAATACAAATGATTCAACCACAACTACATTATTAACTGATAAGTTTTTAACGTATTTCACAAATGTAACCGGAAATTCGACAAATCCTACATGGAGAGCACAAATGGCAAGCTCTGCAAATGATTATACACAAGGTTGTACTTCGGATTCAGACGATAATGTTTATGTATTTGGTTATTCCGGAAATTCACTTAACGCATATAATTCAAGTGATGTAAATACATTAACTATTAATTATACGGCAAGTAATGATGGTATAGCAGTTAAATACAATTCATCCGGAACTCCTGTATATGGAATTCGTATTGCCGGTTTTTATACTCGTATATTAGCAGGTTGTATCGATTCAAATGATAATTTTTATGTTGTTGGACGTATTGATGGAAACGCGGTTATTTATGACGCCGACAACGTTAACTCGGGCAATACTATAACAAAAATAGGCAGTAGAACTGGATGTCTTGTAAAATACGACAATACTGGTGTATCTCAATGGTATACACGTCTAACTACTGGTTCATATACCGAAGCTTTAAATGTGAATGTCGATAGTTCGTCTAATGTTTATATTGGCGGATGGTTTGATGGTGGAACCGCGACTGTATACGATTCAAGTGATATTAGTTGGGGAACTATTGAAAACACAGGTGGAACTTCTTCTAGCGGGTTTGTAATAAAATACAATTCAAGTGGAACCCCACAATGGACTAATCGCATTTGTGGAACTTCAACTGAACGACTTTATAACTCCGCTGTTGATTTATCCGGTAATTTATATATTACAGGACGTTCTGAAAGTGCTACGATATCCACATATCAACCCAATAATGGTTCGGTTTTTGAATCACGTGCCCGTATTGGAAGCAATGTGTGGTTTCTTGTTAAATATAATACAAATGGTGTTCCGCAATGGTTTTCACGTATTGAAGCAAGTGGTTCAGACAATGGTTACGGTGTGTGTTGTGATGATAGTGGAAATTCATATTTTATAGGTACTTTCACAGGAACAACTAATATATATGATTACAACGATGATTTATGGCAAACTGTTACAAGTTTAGGCAGTTCCGATATATTGATTGTCAAATATAATTCTACTGGTTCTCCTCAATGGAAAGTACTAATCGGCGGAACTGGAACGGAGGACTTATTTTGGGGTACGATTGACATTAACTCTTCACAAGATACACTGATTACATCTATTCACTCTGATAGTTCATCATTGAATGTTTATGACTATTCAGATAATTTAATATACACATTGACCAATCCGGGAAGCGTTTCTGGTTATATTGTTCGTTTAAGTGTTGATGGTGTTCCTGATTTTGCAACTATTGTTGGTGGTTCTAATTCTTCCGATTATGGAAGAGGAGCATGTTTTGATACAAGCGACAATCTGTTTATGGTGGGTGATTACGCAAGTTCCACTTTAAATATATATGCGAGTGATGCTACAACTGTATCAGATACTATGTCATTAATTGCTGGAAGAGATATGTACGTCGTTAAATATACAATTGATACTGGAACATTGAAAACATATAATTTATTGGCAATTGACGGTGCGAATGGCACTAAAATACAATTCGATAATTTAACAACCAGTAAATTCCGTATTGCGTCCAAATCAAGTGATGGTGCTATAACTTATAATACATACAGTATAATACGTTCTGCCACATTCGGATTATATAATAACAAATGGTATCCAATAATTATTGATCAAGCATTATCATCTGAATTAAATGAATTGACAGATGCGGAAATTCAACAACTTCAAAATATTGGAACATCAACCATTTCGAGCACGCAATGGGGATATGTTGGTGCAATGGATCAATCAGTCGCTACAAGCGATACTACAATGTTCGCCAAAGTTCAATTAGTTGGAATAACTGAAAATATAACTAGCGATGGAACAGATTTAACGGTGAACTCAGGCACAGATATCAATCTAACTGCAACTGGAGATGTCAATATTCCCGCAAATATTGGACTTACATTCGGAAATGATGGAGAAAAAATAGAGAGTGATAATACAGATTTAACAGTTTCAAGTGGAGGAGATTTAAATCTAACATCAGTTGAAGATATTGTAGCGACCAGTGGTAATCGTATCATTCTAAACAATGAAGATTACATTTATGCGAGGAAAACACCTCCTACGAATGCTTTTGGAAATGAAAGCAGATTAACAATATATTCAACTCCTACTTATATGGGAAATCAAGGATACTTAGGATCATTGTGCTTTGGCGGATTTGATTCGGGTGAACAACACATATTCGGTAAAAACGATTGTGCTATGATATCATCCAATTGTGAATATGATTTTGCGAATGGTGTTTATCCTGGCAATCTCGAATTCAGAACGACAGCAAGTAATTCAATTACACCAGTATTGAACTTTAAAATAGATTATGATGGAACAGTTATAATTCCAAACAGCAGTCAAAAATTGTGTTTTGTAGATAGTAGCGAATATATTAGTGGAGATGGAACAGATATGACAATTAGTTCGGGAAATAATATTACATTAGATGGAAATGTTGATATTACAGGTTCATTGTCATTAGATAGCAATACCATATATGGTTTGCCTATCGGTTCAGTTATTAGTTATACGAATGATATTCCGCCATCAGGATATTTAATGTGTGATGGTTCAGCAGTATCGAGAACTACATATGCTCAATTATTTACAATTATTGGAACTACATTTGGTGTTGGAGATGGTTCAACAACATTCAATTTGCCGAATATTGAAGGAAGAACAATTGTTGGGAAATCAACAGATACAGAGTTTGATACATTAGGTGAAACAGGAGGTTCGAAAACACATACGTTAACAACCGCAGAAATGCCAGAACATAATCATTCCATAACAGATACCGGACACAATCATACAGTGATTGGTAATGTAGTAATTGATGATGGAACAGCAGGAATAAGATGGTCTGGGGGTGATTGGGGTAATTTAAACTCCGCACTAAATACCACAACAGATACAACAGGAATAACAATTGATAACACAGGGTCAGGAGACACACATAATATTATTCAACCATATATAACGTTAAATTATTGCATAAAATACAGCGATTTGGTTGTTCATTCAGTTATTGATGATTTAGAAACATTACATTGGGATGAAACAGAAGCAGAATTAAAAGTTGTTATTGGTGTGAGTGATATAATTAATTTCCAAACAGATAATATCATAGCATATACTGATATTACAATAGACGGAAATGTTGCTATTACAGGTTCGTTGTCAGTAGACAATAACACCATATATGGATTGCCGATTGGTTCAGTTATTAGTTATACAAACGATATTCCACCCAGTGGGTATTTAATGTGTGATGGTTCAGCAGTATCGAGAACTACTTATCAACAATTATTTTCAATTATTGGAACTACATTTGGTGTTGGTGATGGTTCAACCACATTCAATTTGCCTAATATTGAAGGAAGAACAATTGTTGGGAAATCAACCGATACAGAGTTCGATACATTAGGTGAAACAGGAGGTTCGAAAACACATACATTAACAACCGCAGAAATGCCAGAACATAATCATTCAACAACTGATCCAGGACATCTACATAGGGTTAATGGTAGTGTAGTGACGAGTGGTGGAACTGGTCATTACTCTGCTGGTGGTGCGGGACAACTAAACTCCAACCTATATACGGTATCATCAACGACAGGAATAACAATAGATAGCACAGGTTCAGGAGACGCACATAATATTATTCAACCATATATAACATTGAACTATTGTATAAAATACAGTGATGTCGCAGTTCATTCAGTTATCGATGATTTAGAAACATTACATTGGGATGAAACAGAAGCAGAATTAAAAGTTGTTATTGGTGCTACTGATATAATTAATTTCCAAACAGATGATATCATATCATATACTGATATTACAATAGATAAAACAGCAGGTTCTGAGGATGCGACACTACATTTGAAATCAAAAGGAAATACTATGATTTGGATGGAATCTGATACTGACAATATAACTGAGACTGACCAACCGATGCTTAAAATGACGCAAGATGGAGGAACAGTTGAATTAAATATTGGATTTGAGAACAATAACAATTCAGTTGAAATCAATCAAAAATATTCAGATAGTTTAATTTTGAAAACCGCTAATACAAAACGTTTGGAAATTACAGGTAGTGGAAATACAGAAATAACAGGTGATTTAAGCATTAGTGGTTCTTTTCCTATATGCTTACAATATACATACGAATTACAAGTAGTAGGAGGACCAGATACAAACAAGAGAAGAGTTGGATTGATGACTGCTTATGAAGGATCAAATCTTTATTATAATAATATGCATCCTAATGATATTGATTTAGAAAACTCATATATAATGTTATATATGGATAATGATAGCGGTTCATATAGTAATCTTATTGTTTCAATTGAAGTAGTGAGTGTATCTGGCGGGATTACACATTTAGAAACAACGTTTAGATGCGATGCGTTTACTATTCGATCTAATGTATCATCAGCAAATAGATTAGATTATTTAAGCGGAACAACTGTATTATCCGCAAATACAATATATTATCTTAATATTTATACGAATATGGGTCAGACCGGACATGAAGCATCATTTCACACATTTTTCAGATCAACATTCTGACCTTTTTGAAAAAGGTCTGCCAAAACGGAGGAGAACTAGACCAAAATCAACGTCATAATTAGTACAATATATTTTTTTATGGGCATCCTATCAGATAACTTTAAACTTTTTTCAGAAAAAAGTTTTGACAAAAAACAGGAACAATTTTAAACTTTCTCAGAAAAAGTTTTGATAAAAAACAGGAACAATAAACTTTTTTCAGAAAAAAGTTTTGATAAAAAACAGGAACAATCGTCCATCATAATAAGTATAATAAACTTTTTTATGGGTATCCTATCAGGAAACTTTTTTTGATTTTTAAAACTTTTAGATTTTTCAATTTTATGAAATTTATGGAATTTCCAGAATTTAGGAAATTTATGAAATTTCCAGAATTCCCCGAATTTTCTATAATTTCCAGAATTTCCAGAATTTCCAGAATTTTCTATAATTTCCAGAATTTCCAGAATTTCCAGAATTTTCTATAATTTCCAGAATTTCCAGAATTTTCTATAATTTCCAGAATTTCCAGAATTTCCAGAATTTTCTATAATTTCCAGAATTTATGAAATTTATGAAATTTCCAGAATTCCCCGAATTTTCTATAATTTCCAGAATTTCCAGAATTTCCAGAATTTTCTATAATTTCCAGAATTTCCAGAATTTTCTATAATTTCCAGAATTTCCAGAATTTTGATTTTTTTCTATTTTTACCCCTTAAAGACATTAATATGTGTGTTGAATGAAATATGTGATGGAAAATATAAAAGAGTTCATGAAAATTATGAACGATTTCCAGAAAAATTGTAACTAAATCCACATATCAATAAAATTGTTGATAACATATACAAATGCATTGTAAAATTGATTTCCAGGTTCACCAGCAGTTTGTACCACTTCGAATTTGGTATATTCTCGACAAACTGCTGGTATATCTATACCACTTAATACTTTTTTAATAGATTCTTTATTGTTATTTACATAATTTATCATATCATAATTAATGGCAATATCATTTGGCCGTTGCAATATAGATTTTTTTGTAATTGATTTATATAGTAATTTAATTCGTAACAATATATCATCTATATACACGTTTATTGTGTCAAACTTTTCTGGTACGTTTGAAGTAGGACCAAAATAATTTTGATATAAGATAACGTACAACAATTTTACTATGTATTGTTTTTCGTCGTCATTCGTTGTTGTGCTTCGTAACATCGAGTTACATATAACGTAGGACAATACACGATTTTCATAATACTTTTGTACACTGCTATCCAACTTACCAAATATTCCCTTTAATTGTTTCGGTTTAATCATTTCTTCCTTGGTATTCACATTGAAATATTGCGATGCGTCTTTCAACATTATATGGGTAGGTGTATGGGTAGCAGTAGTATTACTATATTGTATGTTTATATTATTTGGAGATAAAAATATCTGATTTATTGCGGGTTCAACGGATTTAATAAATACTTTTTTCGAAAATAATATTTCATCATCTGTGTTATATGTGTTCTCGTTTATACATAACCACTCATAAATACTTATTAAATCCATTGGATAATATTGATATTTTTGCTCTTGTTTGACTAAGGGTGACGATTTCACAGCGTCCGAATCACGAAGTAAATGTACAGATTTAAATTTGATGGATTTAAACCCTTGTATAAATAAACGATCATTGAAATCGAGATCTTCTGCTTGACTTTGTGTGCGTAAATCATATTTTGGAAGATATTTGATGTTCGTTGTTTTCATAAAATATGCAACATATAACGTATTTACATCATTATACAAATATGTTGTTTTAGTGTGTTTTTCGCACCCAAGTGTATAATTTTCATTCGACCCATAACCAACACGATATATTTTTGTATTTTCTGTATTTTCGATATTTAATAAACGGATTGATTCAGTAATTATATTCGCCATGAAATATTTTACGTAATCATACAAGGCATACTCTTTATTATGCGCTTTATATATATTCGATTCATTCCATATTTTGTATAATAATGATGCATAATCCGGATTTTTACATATATATCCGAACGCGGGGGGTTTTTTGCCATGTGACACATTAGATGAATTAAAATCACCAAGTGCATAAACTTTATCATCCACGTTAAACATATACGTATGTGGTTCTTGTCCAAACAGATGATTGATTAACTCATTCAGTATATATCGTTTGAACGCAACATGTATATCTCTAACATATGTGTTTTCTAACAATTTTGTTAAACTTGGTGCGTCAATACAATATATGTCAATGTTCGTTAAAAATGTAGGTACATCGTGTGATATATGTGTATTTATACTCTGTATGTAATTACTGCCCAATACACAAGAACTTTTTTTCAACTCAAAATCAGATAAATGCGGAGTTATTATTTTTTTAATTGGTGTTTTAACAGGAGGTTTGATAATTTGTTGTGTTAGCATTCGTGCCGTTATTGTTGTCGGTACAGTCAATTTCTCAATTATTGACTGTACCGTTATTTCTGTCGGTATTTCTGTCGGTATTTCTGTCGGTACAGTCAATTGCTCAATTATTGTGTCAGTTACTTGACTAACTACACTACCAATAACTTCAGAATTACTTTCTTTTCTTGTTTTGTATTCATGTTCGTCTTCTTTGCCGTCATCCTTTTCTCCACGTGGTCTTTTACCTCCACAAATTAATTTGATAGCATCCTTTTGAGTCACATTACGTATTTCAAATAACTTATTAAAATCCGTAAAATTACATGTACGTTCATATGTATAGTGATTAAGTGATAATTGTATAGTAGTATCATTTAACATTTTATCGCATTTCTTCATAATACTTGGAATTGGCAAATCGATGTTCAGTGAAAATTCGGTTTTGTGTAAAAATACATTTGGATCATCATTCCACATTTTTATTGTATCTTGATCAGTCATATAAACTGAATCATTACATATACGCGAATGTTCGGAAGGAAGGTCGGTTGGATTGACCAAAGTTTTAAATATGTAACTATTTAATGCTAAATAATCCAACTTTTTATTACTTGTAATCGCACAATAAACAATTTTTCCCATATTTATGTTATATATGTTATATATGTTATATACATAAAAAATAAATATTACGTATCTTATATCAAAAGAAAAATTAAAAAAAATACAGGGATTTGCATAATTTACTGAGACGAGGTTGTTGTTCGTGTTCTTTCCCAACCAGGTGGTGGAATAATTTTCGAAATTGGAACGAAATTATAGTTGAAAGGATCATCTTCCAACACAATTGGATCAAATTGATTTTCCCATTCTTGTTTCGTAGTTGGAAGTGGTGGACGTGTAGGTTTATCAAATATCATTATTTGTTGTCCTGTCGCCAGCAGTTTTTTTCTTTCTTGTTCAGCAGGAAGCATCATATTGTACTTCGTAACTGCAATCATATTGTCATAAATATTAGATATACGTTTGTATGAATTGACTAAAATAACATATTGTGCACCATCAATTAATCCTTTACCTCGTGTAATAAGGAAATCTACCGCACTATCCACGTCGGCTTTTAATGTATTTAATGTTTCTAATGGTAGTTGTGAAGCACCATATTCAACGGGTGCATCAACTTCTGAAAAACTATAAACCTCGTCGTCAAAATAACTGCTCATTATTAATTTGTCTTTGTTAAGTTATATATATAAACTCTGAAAAATAAACTCTGAAAAAAGTTTTGTCATAACCTACTGGATAATCGATCATGATTTAAATATTTACAAAGTTTCAAAAATAGTCTATCGTATGTATGTCTTTTAAATTTAATCAAAATCAATTAATATATTTCGTATTGTATTAATTATTTCATCAATCGAATAATTTGATAATTCTATAACTATCATATCATCTCCCAATATATTATATATTTTTTGTGTATATGGATTAACAATAAAATCCATTATTCGTTCTGGATCAAGTATATCTTGTTTGTCTCCGAATACAAACATATATTTAATCAAATCATCAATATTATCCCCATCATTTTCAACGAGTTCTTTAAATTCTGGATCAGTTATTATGGTATCATACAAATATCCAAAATCATAATCATCCTCACATATACGTTCAACTCTTGGAATCGCTTCTATAATTATTCTTTCCACATCATCCAAATCGATTGCCATGATTTGCTCTTCAAGTGTTTGTTTCAAATGTGATAAAAATACGGTTAATGTTTAATTTCTTTTTAAAAAATGTTTTGATTTTTATTTTTATTTTTATTTATTTTCATTTTTTTATTTTTCATTTAAAATGATAAAAAGTAGTAAATCCAAGATTTCGTAACTCGTTTTTAAACTTTATTTCATTTATAATATATTGAATTGAATTACTAACTACAACACAAATAGAAATATAGAACATCATGGCAGATTTAGAACAAGCATTTGGAAGTTCATTTGGAAATGGTGAAAACAGTAATGACACGGTCATTCAAATTGCTCGCATGTTGACAAATTGTATTATTGGTAGAAATTTTCCAATGCATATGGATACAACTGATATATGGGTTAAAACTGAAATAAACGGTAAGGCACTTAATTTCATACATGATCAAGTCAAAAAACAAGAGTTTTTACAACTTGACCAAATTAAAAAAAGTACCGAACAAGCAAAAATGCTCCCTTATTTCATCAGTAGTCCAAAAATCGCATATTTTCGGTTATGCGATTTCAAAGAAGGACAAATATATTTATTCTACATAACCGACAAATTAATCGAAGCGTATTAAGACAAATCATCATTGTGATCTTCAAAATAATGCATGTAGAAGTAGTTTTATACTTGAAATAATGTGATAATTAGTCACAATAAACACAATAAATATCAATATCATATGTGTTTTTATAACTCGTTTGTAATATTTAACAACATACAATGTATCATAATTAACAATGCTTTCATAAAAAATTGTTCCAAATAGTGTAATTATGATATTTGATATGCATATTTCGATCACGTTTTGTGTTGGATATGTCAAACTAGTAATTATATATATTGTGAATACAAGGTTAACCGGAAAAAATAATAATGTAAATACAATTATACGAAACCATACGATTTGATTGAACATACACTTCACGGTGTCGGATAAATCAGAAATCGATTCATCAAATAAGTCTGTATCACTCAATTTTTTGATTATATGCATTGTATGACAGTTAACACAACGAACACTATAAACAATAACCACTAAAACAAATATTTTTGTTTTTTTAATTGTAATTTTGTAATTAAATAAAAAACAATAAAAAAAACAAAAAAATAACAAATCGCGGTTTTATGATATATGAACAAATTAATTCAAATTATCAACAAAATGTTCGAATTCGAAGCAATTGTTTTCCCGTATTTGTCATATGAAGACAAACAATTAGAAAAAGATTACAGTAGTCGAATTGAAGTGTCCGCAGATTTAGTCAATACATTTCCATTTGAATTATTCAGTGATTTGCCGATATTTCGTGTTTTTAAAATCAATGAAGAAAATGAAACAAGGTTTATTGTTTCATTCGGCGGTGTCAGCGATTTAGTAGAAAAAACAATTAAAATGCCACGATGGTGTATGAAACATCTCGGAATTCGACCACTAACAAAATGTAGATTTCAACATGTCGAACACATCGAACAAGCTAATTTTGTCAAGATTTTTCCTTCGTCAATCGATTTCAAACGTACAATGCCCGATGAGGAACAACGTTTCGCGTTTTTACAGAACAAATTAAAAAACTATTTGATTATTCAAACCAACACACAAATTACATTACATGACTCACAAAACGATACACATCATCAATTTCTAATTGGTGATATATTCGATCCAAATGGAGAACAAATTATGATTGGACGTACATTGGATTGTGATTTAACAATTGATTTACAATTTCCAACCGACCCAGAAGAAGAAAAACTGTTGAAAATTGAACACGAAAAATCAAAAAAAACGAAAAAATATCAACACGCCATAAAAATGTATAATTTATTCAAAAAAGGTCGATTATTCGGGTATTCAGCAGTTCCAAAACATCCGGACGTTTGTATTTGCAAACGAAAAATCATTAATGGTGTATTGATTTAATTTACATGTTGTTATTTTCAAAATGATCTTTGGAAAATTAACCAATCACACTCGCGAAATCTCCAATCATTAGTTCATACAATTTGAATATTTGTACGATTATATATTCGACTATTTTCCCAATCATTCTTCATGCGGAATATAAAAAATAATAAATTAAATTAAAAAATATAATTTACTGTAAATTCTTTTATTAAAAACACTAAATAACAGAAAAATATTCACAATTCAATCAGCATATAACTAAATTATGTTACCGAATCACATAATAGTTGTGGTAGTTTTGGTTTGTTCGTTGATCAAGTTGAAGTGTTTTTAAAGGAATCATCTCTATGTTACAACATATAAATCGTCTGACACATTATTCAAATGGATTTTACTTTCAGACATATCACCTATTTCAGTTCCACCAGACGATTTTGTTTGTATCGAAACTGATTTATATGAAAAGGAAAGTCATAGATATCACATTTTTGTCAAACACAATAAAATGTTTTATTACATTAAAATCCATGAACTAATTCCCTCACCAACCGCAGTTCTGCATGAAATTACATTTGCTAAACTTTTGACAGTTGCTCCGTTAGAAATGAAACGATTGCAACAATTCAAATGTTCAGAATATATACCTTACAAATACGCACAACATACACGTTTATATGAAGGATAACGATAATCACTCACAAAGTTAACTTTGTAGTGTAATTTTACACATATCCGTTACTCAGTTACACAGTATAATATTGTATCTCCTACAATACGGGCATTTATATTTTACACAATCATTTTCTTGAAACAATAGTTTTTTAATACAATTTCCACACATACTATGTGTATTTCCACATGTTGAATAATATATTTTTATATTTGATTCTACCACATCGTCACAACATATTCCACAATACATAGAATCTTCATCCAGTATGTCATGTTCTTTCACATACAACTTTGTTTTAGTAGTATCAACATGTTCAAGTTCATCACTATCTGCATTAAGAAAACGCATAATCAATTCTCCATTTTGTGAGTTTTCATGTAATTCTTCCGCATGTTGTGCAAACAACTGTAAGCGATCATCCAATGTTTGATGAAAGTTTCGCTCATTTATCACCATTCCGATAGACAGTGCGATTGATATTAGTATCAATATCATTGCATATTTTTTATCAAAAAATATGACTGCTATTACAAACAGTCCTAATGGAAAACCAAAAAATGGGTTGAATCGATGTATTACCATAGTTAATATGTTTTGATTAAATTTGTTATTTGTTGTTATTTGTTATTCTTTGATATTAATCATAATTCGTTTGTCCGTTTTTTAAATATTGAATAAATGAATACATGTATTTATTTATTCAGTCGTTGGGTTCATCAGGTACATCATCGTTATTGAATGAAATTATTAGTATCATTATGGTGATTATTGTCATAATAGTTGTCAATTATGTCTATATATTGATCATATGGTCGTTTATGAACTGTTGTAAACTCTCTGGATCAAAATTCGGGAATTTGGTGAGTTTCAAATAATATAACTGAAATATCCATTTGACTACTTGTATCGTTGAAGTATTCCTTTAAAGGATCAACATATTATTTCACATTCGGATCAGATAAGTATGAATGAAACATGAGAAGTTTTTGAAAGTGATTGAATGTAATAAGTTAATTTTAGTGGATTTGTTAAATGATTAAATCGGTTTACAATATGCAAACATCTAATGCACTAATTCTTCAATCTGTTGATCATCAATATATTCACTAGGTGTTGTTAATAACACGTTGCTTACAACCGTGGCAAGTGCATTTCGATCCATTTGATTTTTAATTTCCTGTTCAATTTTCAAACGATCTGGTTCTATGTCTTCTTTATTTTTATTCACCGTTAATCGAGATGTAGTTGGTTCAAATCGATTTCCATAACCAGATGTTTTCATCAATCCACGATCATTTATACGATCATAATCCATTTTCTTCACTTCCCAATTAATAAAATGATTCATACGTTGTGCTCCAACCGGTGTTCTACTTGGCAACTTCTTCAATTTCTCTTTCACAACATTAACTGGTGCAGTCAACATCGATGAACGGTCCATCATCTTTGAACGTTCAGATTCCATCGGTCCATAATGTTCAGTATGACCAGTTGTCTCACGGTGTGTTGTCTTATTTGGATTTTTATCAGTCAAATAAATTCGATGTTTTCTAATTCCTGAACCTTCCGAGTTCATTGTACCAATATAATCAGTCTTTCCAATTGTCTCACGATGTGTTGTCTTATTTGGATTTTGATCAGTCTTATAAATTCGATGTTTTCTAATTCCTGAACCTTCCGAGTTCATTGTACCAATATAATCAGTCTTTCCAGTTGTCTCACGATGTGTTGTCTTATTTGGATTTTTGTCAGTCAAATAAATTCGATGTTTTCTAATTCCTGAACCTTCCGAGTTCATTGTACCAATATAATCAGTCTTTCCAGTTGTCTCACGATGTGTTGTCTTATTTGGATTTTTGTCAGTCAAATAAATTCGATGTTTTCTAATTCCTGAACCTTCCGAGTTCATTGTACCAATATAATCAGTCTTTCCAGTTGTCTCACGATGTGTTGTTTTATTTGGATTTTGATCAGTCTTATAAAATCGATGTTTCTTTGTTTCGGTTCCAATAATTCCGAACTTTTCAGTATGTCCGGTCGTTTCACGATGAGTCGTTTTGTTTGGATTTTGATCCATTTTGTAAATCCGATGTTTCTTTGTATCGGTTCCAACAATACCATTATAATCAATCTTGCCAGTCGTCTCACGATGTGTTGTTCGATTTGGATTGACATCCGTTTTATATATACGTTGATTCACATTTTCCGTTCCAACAATACCAACATAATCAGTTTTGCCTGTTTCTTCACGTATTGTTGTTCGTGGAATACCTTCGCCCAATTTCGCTCCAATATATGAATTTGAAACATCCGATATATCAGTTCCAAATCCTTCGATTTGTGTCTTATTTATTGTGGATGTGGGTGTTGATGTCGATGCTGTATCACCAACATTATAACCAATAAAATGAGATGATGGCATATTAACTAATCCACCTCGTGCAATTAATTGGTCCTTAGAACCAGTCGTATCACGTTCATTCGCCTTTATTTCAATTCCTGATTTTCCGAAATCGTTTATTTTACCACCATCCGTTTGTCCAAGATTACGGTATGGTGTACCTGCCAATTCACTTTTAAATACATATGACACTTGTTCTCGATATCCATCTGGCAATTGAGTTTTACGTGTTACTGGTGCCATTGGTTTAAACATTCCATCTTGTTTTTGTCCACGTGATTGCTCTTTCAATATAATTTCGTCTGGTCGTTTTCGATCAAATATATATGCACCGGTTGTATGAAAATTGCGTTCGCCTTCAACGTTTTCTGTTGTATTATCAGGTTTGTTTTTAATATATGCACCAATCAACATTTGTGCGTCGTTTCGACGTTTTCCTGCAATAATTCGTCCGTCTTTGTGTGTTCGTGGATTTACATATAACGATTCACTTGTTTTTGGCAAAATCCGAATTCGTGGATGGTAACCATCAGACGGTTCCGCTGTATAACCTTTATTCAATCCAGGTCCTACACGAATCTTTTCAAATGGTAAATCATTGTTTTTCTTTCCATGTGCAGATGGAATAACTCGATCTAATTGACGAATTGATGGCATTCCATAAACAAAACTCAAATCCTTTTCTGGTTTGAACAATGAATCTCTTTCAACCTCCGTTTTCATTGATCGTTTCAATTTAAAGTTTCCTGTAAATGCTTCCAATTTACCATCATATCGATCATCCAATTGTTGATTCTGTGTTACTTTACTAATAAATGGAACCATATTGTTATGAAACACACCTTTAACTGTCGTTCCTGCTAAATCACTTGGAAATGCTTCACTATATTCCGACATCTGAATGTTTCCTTCTGGTTGTTGTTCTTGTGAAAAGTAAGGAACTAACTTTTTACCACCACCAATCTTACTGTCAATTTCACGTTGCAATTGTGAATAATCGATATCCATATATATTGAGTCTGGATCGAAATCAGAATTCTCTTCGTGTCCAGATGCGACAGCATTGATCGTATTATAGTAACGTGGAACGATTAATGTTTTTGCGGTGTCAAGTGATTTTTTAAATCGATCATCTGCTAATTTATGCATTATTCCATTTTCGCCTTCAATCTTCTCAAATTCATGTTGTTCATATATATTCTCGCCAACCGGTTTTTCATTGTCGTATATTACTGGTGGAGTATATGGTTCTACTCGTTGTTGTTTTCCATCATTCTTTTCATTAAAGTAATAACCTAGACCAAGTAAACTACCTAATGTCAACAATCCTGCTTCCATTATTTATTTATTGCGTTTATACGTTTAATATAATAATACTCTAAAAAAAGCAAAGCAAAATAAATCCATTTGATAAACAAAGCATTACAATTAATCACATATAATTCCTCATTTTATCATTTGTCACCGACTAAATTCTTTCGTTTGATTTTTTTACGTCCTTTGAGTTTTTCTTTATGTCTTTTACTCGCAATCAAACGTTCAGTTTTCATTTGTTCAAACGATTTCTTTTTATTTTTGTGTGATTTCAAATTAACTCGATTGAAATAACCACGTGTATCTTTTTGTTCTTCAAATTTCAATTCCTCTTCACTATCCATTCCATGTATTTCATAAGGAAACATCCAATAATCTCCGCATGAATCAATCTCATCAATATATATTTTTTGTATATCTAAATCTTCTGGATGTTCATTAATCAAATCCGTATCGGTGTAGTATAATTGTTCAACCCGTTTTTTTGGGAATAATTTTAAATATTCACTTAAATCAATTAAATCATCACTTAAATCATCACTTAAATCATCAATTAACTCAATTCTTCGTAATATATGTTTCAGTTTCTCGTCTTTTGTTGTACGCATTCCAACAAATCTTATTGTATTCATTCCAAACAATTATATATTTTTTTAATTAATTATTTTAATTTATATGTAAATGAATTATTCTGTTTAATAAACAAAGATTTATTTTTTTATTTGTGAAATCTAACAAGTCAATAAAAAAATAATACTACACATTATTCAAACTTTGATACGGTATCTGGATTAACATTCCCGTCTTCGTATCCGTTAACATATAATCGGATATATGAACAACATCCATACTCTTTAAGTTTGTCGAGTTCTAATTCTCGCAAATATTTATCCCCGTTTCAAGTAGATTCAATCTAAATTCTTTCGTTTGATTTTTTTACGTCCTTTGAGTTTTTCTTTATGTCTTTTACTCGCAATCAAACGTTCAGTTTTCATTTGTTCAAACGATTTCTTTTTATTTTTGTGTGATTTCAAATTAACTCGATTGAAATAACCACGTGTATCTTTTTGTTCTTCAAATTTCAATTCCTCTTCACTATCCATTCCATGTATTTCATAAGGAAACATCCAATAATCTCCGCATGAATCAATCTCATCAATATATATTTTTTGTATATCTAAATCTTCTGGATGTTCATTAATCAAATCCGTATCGGTGTAGTATAATTGTTCAACCCGTTTTTTTGGGAATAATTTTAAATATTCACTTAAATCAATTAAATCATCACTTAAATCATCACTTAAATCATCAATTAACTCAATTCTTCGTAATATATGTTTCAGTTTCTCGTCTTTTGTTGTACGCATTCCAACAAATCTTATTGTATTCATTCCAAACAATTATATATTTTTTTAATTAATTATTTTAATTTATATGTAAATGAATTATTCTGTTTAATAAACAAAGATTTATTTTTTTATTTGTGAAATCTAACAAGTCAATAAAAAAATAATACTACACATTATTCAAACTTTGATACGGTATCTGGATTAACATTCCCGTCTTCGTATCCGTTAACATATAATCGGATATATGAACAACATCCATACTCTTTAAGTTTGTCGAGTTCTAATTCTCGCAAATATTTATCCCCGTTTCAAGTAGATTCAATCTCTTTGAGTTCAAATGTTACCATTTAAAACTAAACAATGAAAGTAATTTTTTATGTTTCAAGTTTAATCATCAGACAACATTTTTTCTTGAACGATAAACAATGTATTCTTACATAACATTGTATGTTCATATAAATCTTGATGTATGAAATCATCTTAAAAAAAAATGAAATACCACTAATGAAATTACGAAAGCAGAATGATGTAGGATTAGAAAAACTCAAACAAAATATTAGAAAACTAATAAAAGAAATTCCAAAAACAACATATAAAAAACTTTTTCAAGGAAGTTATAACAGAACCAAGAAATATAAACCGAAGAAAACCAGAGCAAAAACTCTTAAAATATACAAATAGGTCGGCGTTTTAAATCAGTAAAGTTTTAATACACATGGTTTAGTATTATTTGTAAATTACGACGTATAACACTTTGAAGTTTCAAATAATCATGTGAAATAGACATTGTGTGATTACTCAAAAAAATAATTTTCTTTTTATACAAAAGTTTTGAAATATCTTTCGATTTAAAACAACATTTAAAACAACATTTTTAACATATCAATTTATTCTGACTGAAAACAACGAGTAAATGAGTAAAATTAACCCAATCAATATGTGTGTCAAAACCAAATCACTTTCATGTGTTTTTAATCTATTCGATGTATTCGGGGGAATTGTATTGACTGATACATTCAACATATTAAAAGATAAGTTTGATGTGTTCAATGTATCTTCCAACTTCAAACAACACAATTGTAATATTATTGATAAGATTTTATCATATGATAATGTATCACAAATAATTATAACTCCAATCAACGCCGAATACTGAGCATAGTTACTCTTCAAATGGACGATATACATTAGTTCCAATATTCTTTTCAACTGCTTCAGGGGATTCAATTTTCACTCCAACCTCCTTTTGCCAATTGTCTTTGATAAAATTACGTGAATTATTTCCTTTGTACATGACAATTGGTTCGCGCATTTGAATCATTTCATTATTCATTTTGACATTGATCAATTGTTGATCTGTCCATCTATATTCCCAACGACTCGGTACTTGTGGAGGTAGTGGAGGAAATTCAAACCGATTAATTCCGGTTCCTTTCATAGTGTTTGGAGGATTCATTATACGTGGACAAGTTGTATATTTACGACTATCTTGTATAAATTGTAATCCTTTTCCAACAACACATGTTGTGTGATAACCATCACCTGCTGGATAACCGGGAGAATCTTTTGAAAAGCATGGTGGCAAATATTGATTGCGTGGATCATGACTTAATTTGCGATCACGACCAGTTAAATCCGTTTCAATATCGATCATTGGTCGATTATCAACGTCGATTTTATCAGTTGGTTCATAAAATCCGATGTCACCAATATCATTTCCAAGAAATGGAACGGGATATTGATCCGAATTGTTTCTATATTTTGTTGGATCGAGCATGAACTCTAATGGACGAATGCTTTGTGCAGTTTCAGTCTGAACCGCCCCTTTATCATAATCTAATCTACTAAACATTATCCTGACTTAATGATAATTGCTAAATACTGATTAATATTTGTATATCTTTGTTTCAAAAATAAAATCGAAACAAAAAACCAAATCTATTCTCAATTCAATAAAACAATTAACAATCAAATAAATTGAACAAAAACAATTACAAATTACGGAGTCTGAATCATGACAACACTTTATGGAATACAAATTGGACAAAATGAAACGACTTTTTCAGGATTAGTAAACCTATTATTTAAACAAATAGATTATTTTTCGTCATGTAATAAACTGTGGATATCGGTCGACAAACAGTTGTTTATTGATCAACTTACTACATCGAGTGAACTTAATATTCCATTTGAATACAATCAATATCGTTTACGATTGAAATATTATTCAGACATTGATTGTGGAATTGTACGAAATCATGATGGGATTCTCTACATTGGAGAGAATAACGATTTAATTAAACAACTTAAACAAACATATTTATGGTCTGACGATTATTTAACTCGAATCAATCATTTTGTGATTGTAACTACAAATACATGTCGTTCAATTATTTGTTTAAACGTACAAACAACAGAAATATATGGGGACGCATTAATATCAATTAATTCGAATGATATTCAAAAACTTATGACACTTAAAAAATATTTAGCAAAAACACGGAGTTCATTAATCAATTGTGAAGAAAGGATTGATATGTGTTCGTCATGATTTATGTTCGTTTAGATATCGAAGTGATGATTTTGTTAACTAGTTCCACTTCAGGAACATAAAAATATGATCGTTTATCAATTTTCAATATATCAACTATTATGAACAAATATTCTGTAAATACACACAACTCGGAACGGTCATTTTTCAATGTAGTTTTGACATAATCTTCTGAAATACCTTCCAAGTTCAATATGTCAATCAAATCTTTTAAATATTCAGTTATTTCCGGGATTAACGCAGTGACACATACAATTCCTTTACTTTGTTTTCGTTTGTCGATTGTCGCTCCCGACAAAGTAGCTTGTGACCTCAATTTTCGAAACAATTTGTATTTGTACATACCTTTTTTATCAATTAAACTGTAACCAAACATTTCATTTGAAATTTCTTTGTCTTGATGTGTTATTCGAGATGAGTTAATTTTGTCTTTTTCAATTTTGTACTTCAAAAATGGTTCAGTCACAATACGTGATGTAATGACATAATTTTCAAACAACAATGTTTCGGTATTCAATTTACGATACTTTCCCAATATATTATGTCCATATAACTCAGATAAGTTTCTTACATTCATAACTGTATCTGTATTAGAAATAACCAATAATGTCTTTGATAAATAATACAATAATATATTGATTATTGTGTGAATTACCCCTACATATAAACTATCTTCGGGCATTTTACATATTTCAATAAACTTTTCAAATATTGGTGCTTGATTGATTGGTGCAAGTCGATTAAAGTTCATTATTATGTACAACATCAAATCGCACATTTTGTATTCGTTGATATTAAGACCAACAAATATAACGGTTTTCATGTAATTGATTATGTCTGGATAATTAGTCAAATTCAATTGATATTTAAATAATGTGTTCATTTCATCATTGTAACTCGGTTTAATCAACTCATTTATAAATTGAACCATTATTTCTTGTAATTTTTTATCATCGATTTGTTGTGTTACTCTTTTTCGTTTAACATCTTCAACTGATGATAACACAATCGTTTTGGGTTTTTTCAAAATTGGTAATGAACGTTGACTGTATGGAACTGATTTGTCGAATAAATCAACCGGTTGAAACATGTAATATGAAATGACGGTTCCATTCTTTTCTATTCCTCGATTTATTATTATTCCTTCTCGTCCATATTTATCGACAACTATTTTAGGTTTAAAACTGCCGGATTTTCCAATAAATCGATTTAATGCTTCATATATAAATATGTCTTTTATTGTTCGATCTTGTTTATGTATCTCATCGACAATGTCATTCAATTCATATACGAAATGTAATCGGAATATTTTATGTAACAAATGTTCAGTTTTCCTAATCATTGATGCGGAAAATTGGATATCATATGTATCCAAGTTCATTTGACTTTCATCAAGGTCCTTCATACTATCTGGAACATTATTGTTACAATCATATTTACACAATGTATAATTACATTCTCGACTGTAATCGACACCAAATATATTCGCATTCAAATTGATTAGACAATCGACTGCCGTTTCTTTCATTGCTTGTTCTAACTTTTTAATATACAAAT
>Ga0307989_1000691_pt1 | contig 20700 bp, 17 predicted proteins | sample EllFjometagen185_FD_203164 | JGI IMG/M metagenome (GOLD analysis project Ga0307989, IMG submission 203164) | Marine microbial communities from Ellis Fjord, Antarctic Ocean - #185 | ecosystem: Environmental > Aquatic > Marine > Unclassified | place: Southern Ocean | collected 2014-10-08
TGAACTCTTCCTTTGGCTACCTTTAGCGCTCTTTCAATAAGAAATTGATTCGCTTCATCAAGATTGAGCGGTAGGGCGTCGATATTTTCAATATTTGGGGCATTATCTTCGGTGTCTACCTGAATGGCCTCTCTTTGAGGCAATAATCCATCAAATGAAATCGGCATTTCAGCGGGTGCTGTTCGATTTTTGATTAGTACACGCTCCACCAGGTTTTCCAGTTCTCGAACATTACCGGGCCAGGAATAGTTTTGAAGGATTTTGTATGAGTTAGTAGCCGTTATAGGTTGGTGTCCCAAGTTTAATTCCTTGGATTTTTTACCGATGAAGTAATTGACCAGAGCCGGGATATCGGATTTCCGCATTCTCAACGGTGGAACAACGATGGGAAACACATTCAGTCTGAACCAAAGATCTTCTCTGAATTTTCCATCCCTGACCATCTCTTCCAGGTTTCGATGTGTTGCAACAATGATTCGGATATCAATGGGAATCGGTTTGTCCCCGCCCACCCTTTCAATCTCGCGATTCTGGATAACGCGTAGCAATCGAACCTGAGCTGGAGGCGGTAATTCCCCAATTTCATCCAAAAAAATAGTCCCTCTATGTGCTCGCTCAAAGCGGCCACGTTTTTGAGCGAAGGCACCGGTAAAAGCACCTTTTTCATGACCAAATAATTCACTGTCAATAAGATTTTCCGGAATTGCGCCACAATTCACCTTTATAAACGCCTCGTCACAACGAGGGGAAGAATAGTGAATCGCGTTGGCAATGACTTCTTTTCCCACACCGGTTTCTCCGAGTATCAGCACCTGACTTTGTAAGGGAGCCACCTGTTGAACCATCTCCATGATTTCCTTTAATCCGAAATTAGCACCGATAATTTCGTCTCCGGTTAATTGATGAATTTCCCGCTTAAGGTAACGATTATCATCGTCCAGCAACTCCTTTAGTCTCAACACCTCCTGGTGTTTCAATGTGTTTGACATTGCCAGACTCAATGGGTCGTGAAGGAGAGATAGCAAACGGGCATGGTCTTGAGTGAAGCGATCATGGTCATTTGCAAACAGCGTAAAAACACCTAGAATTTCCCCATCAACAATCAGGCGAAGAACTAAAAAAGAATAAGCATCACATCCGATATAGGGTTTAAAAAAGCGGCCGATGGGATGTTTCTCTGCTTCATTTTCGATAACAACAACATCACTGGTTTTTAACATCATATTGCGTATTTTTTTCGAAATATCAATAAGGAGAATCGTTTGAATGCCATCCGCTGTAGATATTTTAGAAATGTTCCTGATCGAGCCATTTATTGAATCATAGGTATTTAAAAAAATTCCATTTATGGGGAAAAAATCTTTCAGATAATCATAACAATCGTTAATCACTTTATCGATTTGCAAACTACCGCAGATAATAAGTGTCGCTTGATGAAAAAAATCCTGATCACTAACTTCCATATTTCTCCTAAGGGGTAAATTCACACGGCCCTATTTTTTCCTACAATTTAGAGACTAACTTTTTGTTTTCTACCTAATATGGTATAATATTAAATTTCTACCGGATAAGATATTTTTTTCTATCTAATATGGTATAAAAATGTCAACTATTATTCTTTAACTTCTGAAATAATAGGCTTTATGTTCCATGGCATACCTTTAGCAACTTACTATTTTCAATTCATTTATTCACAAAGCAAGCATATTGAATTTGATAATATGATTTTGCCTTCAAGCAAAATATACCAGGCAATGATGATAACACATTTTACTGTGTAGCTTTGGGTATAATACTCCGCCACTTGCGGCGCCCTGTTATCCCGGACTTGAAACGGGATCCAGCAAAATATCGAAATAGTTCTTTGCCCAAAGTATCGCAAATTCAGTGGGTCAAGCCCGGAATGACGTCTTGATACCCCGCTACTTGCGGCGGAGTAGTTAATTCAATAGGAAAATTGATGACTTGGATAGAAACGATCAATATACGTCTTTCAAAACAGGAGGACACCAGCGAATTCTTGAATATTTTTCGGGAGATGAAAGTTGCACAGGACAACACTTTGGACAATAAAATTAGCATCAAACTCTATCAAAACAAAAACATAGAAAATGATTGGGCAATATGTCTTTGTCATAAATCACCTGAAGAACAAGCGAATAAACCAGGATTGGGATATGTTATCATTGAGGCCATTCGACCATTCGGTTTGTTGAATCACTCGATTTGGGAAAACAAAGGAGATTCACCTTATGAGAATAAGTAAACGCTACACCCGATTCATCCATGCGCTTATCATGGCTTTTTTCATGTCTCTTATTATGTCTTTGACCATGACGGCGATTAATGTAGGATGGAGTGAAACTCTTCTTACCGTCTGGCCTAAGGGCTGGCTTGTCGGATTTATAGTTGGTTTGCCGACAGCAATTGTCGTTGGGCCGATTGCTGGAAAGATGGTGGAACGTTTTACTGTATGAGGTGACTCAAGTAAAAAATGTCTTCACGATCAAATCCTTTTACCTATTAACCTATTAAAAACACTTCCAGTAATGGAGACCAACGATGTTAAAAAAAATTAGAAACTTCTGCATAAAATTCCCCTGGTTAGTAGTGATTGCGGTATTGTTTATCACTGCAACAGCTATATACCAGATCAATACAAATCTCTATTTCGAAGGAGATGTCACCAAATTCCTACCTGGAGATCTGAAGGCAGTGAAGGCTAACGATTATTCCCAGAAAAACTTTAATTACCAGGAAACAGTGATGGTAGGGATCGATTATCCCTCCGGGAGTGTCCTGGAACCCAATGTTTTGCGGAATATTGAAAATATCGTTTTGGGGCTAAAAGCGCTAAAAGCCACCAAGACCTTTGAAAGTATGTTAACCGGAAAAACGGAAACTATCACTTTGCCTATCGGGATCGATACTGAAGATATTAACAGTATCGCCAATCTGGAAGACACTATTTTGGATCAGGAAACGGGTTCGGTTATCGCCGGAAGCGTCATCAAAAAACTAAAACAGGACTACCGTATCCCATCTACTGATGGATTAGAGGAACGGTTACCAAATTCGGATCGCGAGTTGGGGAAAATCATTCCGGCGTTACGCAAAAGGGTTATGGGTGATCGGATCTTCAAAGGGAGCTTGGTGTCTGAGGATGAACATGCTGCTAATATCCAGGTTCCTATGATTCGCAAATGGGATTATAAAAAGCGATTCGCTATTCTGGAATTAGAAACAGCCCTCAGTCCTGAAAAGCTAAAAAAACGATTCCAGGGAAATGACTCCACCTTTCCGTTTACAGTTTATGGAAAAACCATCGGTGATCTGACCTACGACGATGATTATATTCAGATCCATTCGACAGAGGTTGGGGAAAAACTGAAGGATTTTTTGATTGATCAATTGGAACCCGTTTTTAACGATTATCCGAAATTGAAGGAAGCCCTTGATGGAGAAATGACGGTTGAGAGCTTGAAAGCTGTGATATTAGAAACCGAAAGCCGTGATTTTTTTCTTGATCCGGGTATCCGGGGTTGGGATCAATTCATGACCGACATCTATGAATTTACATTAAATGTGATGGATCCTTTAAGTCGGGAGAATCTGGAATTCAAGTTTTACGACGTCAGGGACATCTATAATCTGAGGGTTAACTATGAGTTAATTACAAACCTGGTTAATAAATTTTCAATAGATGGAGTTATCGTTCACATCGCTGGTCAACCCGTTACCATCGCACTTATTTCTCATATGATGGGGGCTGATATGAAGCGGATGTTACCCCTGGCTGTAGGGGTGATATTTCTGATATTGATCATCTCTTTTAGAAACTTTGCCGGCTTGTTTATCCCCTTGATTACAGTGATTTTTTCGGTGATATGGACCCTGGGACTCATGGCTTTCACCGGTACGCCACTCTCCATTAGTACCACCATGCTGCCGATCGTCCTACTGGCTGTGGGAACAGCATACGGGATTCATCTCCTTAATCGTTACTTTTCGGATATCCGATCGAGCGAGGAAAGACCTGCTGTTATCACCAGTACGTTCAAACATGTTGGGACGGCAGTTATAATGGCTGCCCTAACAACAATGGCCGGATTCGGCTCAATGTTGCTATCATCTTTGCCCAATCTTAGGCATTTCGGGATTTTTGCCGCCAGTGGTGTTGGTATTGCGTTAATCCTTTCTTTTACCTTAACGCCAGCCATTTTGATGCTTACCAGGAGTGGAATAAAACGGAAAAATAAAGCTTCTATTTCCCCTAAGGCCAAAGACTTAAAAAGTAAAGAAGGCCCTACCTGGCCGCTATTTGTTATTCGCAATTCCAAAGTGATATTAATAGTGATGACAGTGATTACGCTTCTTGCCATCGGTGGCACCTTAAAAAACTATTTTGAAGGCGACCCGATCATTAACTTCAAGAAGTCCAATCCACTTTTTCAGGCTGATCAATTTATCAACAAGTCCCTGACGGGAACCAATATGGTCAATCTGATTTTCCGATTTCGGGACGAAGTCAATCTGAACAGCACAGCGGCGGTCTCCGAACTGAAAAAAAGAGTTATCTTGTTTGCAAATGATTGGAGTGCTTTTGTTGAAGAATCCCCTGAACTAAAGACAAGTCTGTTGGCAAAAGTTGGGGAGAAGGTAAAAAGATTGGGCGTTGACACTAATCCCGATTTACCAGCGATACAGCAGAATCTGACTTTGATTCAAGATCTATTAAATGAGGACTATGCTATTTCTGGTCAACAAACTTCTGATTTTGAAAATAATTCGGAAGCGTCAGAGGGAACATTTGAAGATTTATCAGAAAGTCTGGTGGAAGAGGATTCTGATGACACCTTGAGTGACCTTGGGGATCTCGGAGAAGAAGAATCAATTGAAAACAAGGAGCTTTCCGATTTCGAAGGACTCGATCCCGATCAATTCGAAGGACTTAGTGAACTATCTCGAAGGTTGGGTGAATCGGATGAAGATCAAGCCAAAACGGTGTCTTTGATCGTGGCACTGCGTCAACAGATGTCGGATAATTCCGGATTAAGAATGCAGCGATCCTTTAATCAATTACAGGATTTTTTCGCTGTAGATATTAAACAACCGGAAGTTTTACATAAATTGGAATCATTGTACACTTTCCTGAAAACAATGGAACAACCAATTGTGGTTAAAGGTGGTGTAGAGCTTCGACCAACTGGTCTGGTGATTTCCCCGGTGGATCTGGTTCGCAAAGTTTACAAAACCTTTTACCATGATGGCGACCCGACTTTCGACCGATTGCCGGATACTACACGAGATGGTTTTAAGGATATCACTCTGACAGACCGGAGTATTATCGGCGTTGCCATCAATCAAGCCCTTAGCTCCAATCGGGATTTGTTCGATTCGATGGTGACCACCGATTACAAAGAATTTCAAATGAAAATGATGATTCGCTCCGGCAAAAGTAAAATCATTGAAGACTACGTGGAACAAATGTTTGCTAAAACCAAGGAGCTGTTTCCGGAAGATGATCCATACATTCAACGGATACTGGTCGGCGGACTCGCACCACAACTTAGAGAAGTAACCGGTTTGTTGATGGACTCTCAGTTAAAAAGCATCGCAGGATCATTTCTCCTGGTTTGGTTGATTACCTTTTTTATTTTTCGTTCAGCCATGGGAGGTCTTTTTTCTTTGATCCCGTTGGGATTTACGGTGATTCTTAATTTCGGAATGATGTATTTATTAGGATGGCCAATCACCCAGGGGACCGTCATTGTTGCTTCAATTGCGATTGGAATCGGAGTGGATTATACCATTCACTTCCTGGAACGATTCAAAATGCAACTGCAGCAGGGTGACACGCTGGAACAGGCATATGTGAACACGATTCGTACCAGTGGAAAAGCGATTTTCATCAATGCGATTTCAGTGGCTTTGGGATTTTTGGTGCTTGTTTTCTCGGAGTTTATCCCTGTGATTTCCATGGGCATATTAATGATGGGCACAATGATCTTCAGTACCATAGGGGCGCTTATCATTCTCCCAGTACTCATTACAATTATTCAGCCAAATTTTATTAAAAAGCAAAATACTAAATGAGTTTCCAAACAAAATTAGTGTGAATTCTCTATCTGACTGGCTACTGAAAATACTGCTGTCAGTCAGCTGGCGTTTTTTACTTCTAACAACATTAAGGTATGTCGCTTTATAAACTGCATATTTAAAGGAGAAACCAATGAAAGTTATGCAAAAATCTTATCATTATTTAATGATTACACTGTTAATATTCTTAATACCGTTTTCCTCAATTCTGGCCGAAACTGCACAAGAGAAAGGTCGTAAAATTATGGAAAAGATTGACCGTTTGCCAGTACTCGAAAAAGTTCTTAACCAGATCAGTCTCTTTATCTATGACTCCCAAGGGAAAATAGTATTCACCAAGAAAGTCAGAGGTGCGCAATATTACAGCGATTACCAAAATGCATCCAAACGTTTGATCCATACCTTATCTTATTTTTACGCCCCGGCTGACGATAAAGGAAATGGAAGCCTGTCCGTGGAGGTCGCGAACGATGATGATGATCAATGGATTTACCTGAAAGGATTACGTAAACCCAAACGAATTATTGGTTCAGACAAGAGCTCATCATTTATGGGCTCTGATATGACCAATGGCGATATGGCCCCAAAAAACATTGATGATAGCAATTATACCTGGCTGGGATCGGAAACAGTATTGTACAAAAATAAAAAAATTGCAGTGGAAAAAGTGGCGGCTGAATTTAAAAAGAAACAGATGCAGCAGGATTATGGACGAAGTAAAGCCGTGATTTGGGTTCACTTGAAATCGGGACTGGTTTTTAAAGCGGAACAATACGATCTAAACAAGCAGTTGTTTAAAACGACACGTTTACTGTCGTTTAAGGTTCTGAAGAATAAAGACAAGAAACGGGTATTTATTATGACCGGTTCCGAAGTTAAAAGCGTTTTAAAGGGTACCAAAACTGTTATGAAGATGTCCAAAATCCGCACTGGAAGCGCAGCCGCATCAGTTCGTCAGGATATATTTAAGACAACATATTTGACCCGTCGCTGGTGGTAACCCTTTTATGCAGTTTGGCTTTATCCCAAAACATAAGATAGCGATTATGGAAAAAGTCGCTTTCTTGTCACCTTCGTAATGAATTGCGATACATGGCGCAAAGAACGAGGTCCCTTAATCATATTATTATGATAGTTCCTCGTTCTGCACTGCTAGCCCATACATCTATCTTTATGACACACCCAAACACTGTGAGGTTTCCCATGCAATTGCTATATCGCTTAGGCACTCTGATCATATGTTCTCTGTTTTTAGTTGGGACACCGGTTCTTGCCAATGAACTGGACCAATTGCAAACATTAGAAAATTTGTCAGAAGAAACACCATTTGACTCATTAGAATCTTTAGGTGAGTCAGAAACATTAGAAGAAACTGAAAATGATCTCATGATGACTGAAAGTTCTGAGGACTCAAGTAATGAACTTTCTGAATCCATCGCCGAAGATGAGGTGGAAATGATATCTGAAGATTCGGCAGAGCAAACAATTTCTATAACCTTCAGTGGTTATATGAAGGCGATGGCTTACTGGAATCGAACTGTCTATTCCAATGATTTATGGGCTCAGTTCCAACAATTAAAAGCGTCTGAAAATCCGGCCCCTGATGAGCAGACAGAAGAAGGATATAACTATACGGGTATCCGTACCCAGTTGCAGCTCGAAGGCTACCTAGGGGACAGAGCCCGTCTCTATGCTGCTTTCAATTTGGATTTTAATGAAGCCGACCAGACTAACTCCGACGGGTACGATTCCACTAATTCAGAAAACAAGGAATCACGCTCAGAAAGCATCCGAATGGTGGAACGGTACATCGAAATATATGAAGGAAGCCGAACCTGGAAAGCCGGAACACAACTGGTTACCTGGAGTTATTTAGAAGGGTTCGAGGTTCCCACCGATCGGTTAAATGCCAGGGATCAAACCTATCCCAGTTCTGAATATGAAGATACGAAACTGCCAAGTACAGGAGTACTTCTCACCCAAGGAATCGGAGACAGTATACTTGAACTTATGGCGATTCCCATCGGGCAGGTAAACAGCAATCCGACATTTACAAACTACCTTTATACCGGTGGCCAGTTTAAAAAGGAAAGCAAGCCAGAAAACAGTAAATGGGCAACTCGCTTTTCCGGATCACTCTACAAACTGGACTATGCTGTCAGTTATGTTGATGGGACAGACCGAGAAGCAGATGTCGATCTGCTGGACACCAACGGGAAAGCAATGATATACGAATCAGCCAAAAGCCCACTGGAACTGTTGGCGAATATGGGTACTTACAGCCACCCGGCCCGAACTTACCATCGCATCCGAAGTCCAGGATTAGATCTCCAATATAATTTCGGTAGTTGGATGCCCAAATTGTCATATGTACAAAACTTAACGGAGGACAAAGATGGCGATAATCCATTTGTTAAAAACAATTGGAGTCAATATTTGGTAGGAGGAGAATTTAAAATAAGCTCGGTCACAATCAATCTTTATGCCGGACAGAAACTGGTGGAAGACTATAAAAAAGAAACACTACTGGATCTGAAAACCAATTTCCTAAATGGACAAAGGCGTGAACAAACCGACATCCTTTCCGGTTATGTCGATGCGAATTTCCTAACTGGTGACGCTTTGAAATTAACTCTGATGTTTGCCAATTATTGGGACAAAGAGGGAAAGTCTGTGGAAAGCAAGCTTAAAACCAACTTAAAATACAAGATTACTAACGGTTTGGAAATCTATTTTGCGCTATCATATTTTGATATTGAAGAAACTGAAATCAATGATGTGCAGGCAGAAATTAAATACTCTTTTTAGCAGGTAGCTGTTACAATTTAAGAAATAGCAGCATCATTTTTACAGGGGCCTTTGTTGATTTATATTGCGTGTGGTAGTTAAAGCGAAAACGTCACTGAAATACATTACCCGGAGAGAGAGAAAAAGGGTAGAGTAGGGAACTGATTTTCACCATGAGGCATGCGCTTTCGCCAACCCGAGGTAAATCACTAATCAAGATTTGACCCATTCTTTAGATTTCCCCCCATTCTTTGGCATTCATTATGCTTTACAGTTTTATGAGTTGAAAAAACTCAGACAATAAATCGGTTCTGCTTTAGAACCGATTCCGATCTGATTGAAAGTGCCATTGATAATGTAGGTGGATACTGGAGGTTAGTAGAATAAAAAATAATTAAATGGAGTATCCAAAATGATTGAAGGTACAGTTAAATGGTTTAACGATAGTAAAGGTTTTGGTTTTATTGAACAAGAAAATGGCGACGACGTATTCGTACATCATTCTGCTATTAATAGCGACGGTTTCAAATCATTGAGTGAAGGTCAGCGTGTTTCTTTTGAAGTCGAACAAGGAGAGAAGGGACCAGCTGCAACAAACGTTACGGCAATATAATAACAGAAATTGTTAAATGAAAAAAAACCTCTGCTAAGGAGGTTTTTTTTACTAAAATTCATTGGCCTACGAAAAATGATTTAACAATTCAATTTGTTTACTCAATATATCTATCAGAGATCCTGTTTTACCCGCAATCCTTTTATCATTCATCCGACACCTCAGCCAGTTTAAACACTTTCCTGATGCCCTTATCACTAGGTTTCACCAAGATAAGCAGCGCCTCAATTTCAATATCCCAGCTATCCAGAAAACCACTGCTCAGATTCAAGAAGAAACAAGGGAAATACCAATTTCATTTAACTTATTGGTATTTACTTTGGGATACTTATAAAAATGGCTAAATAGGTCTTAAGAATGGAAAGAATTTTTCTAACAGGAACGTATATAGAAATTGATATGCACACCAGCTCATTGCTGTTATACTGCAATCTGGGATTATGGTTTGATGAAAGCAAAGTCCAAAAACTGGTCAAAATTGTTGATTAGCGAAGTGTGGCCTTATCTACTCTTGGCGATCATGATTCATTTTGCCTATAATTATTTTATTACTTCACAAGTGTTTCCTTTGATCATAGCCTCCTTGTACATAGATGTCATTGTGCTTGTCACTGTTCATTACCTACTGGTAAAAAACCACTATTTTAAAGGTCTTTGGAGGGCTAAATAGATTAAATTTACTTGATTGCCATAATTTTTACTCACTTTGAGGGTGAGGTATTGTAAAGATTAAACCTTAAGGGATAAAACGTTTTGCCTATTGCACTTCCCTTAGGATGAACAAGTCCGTCATTCATGCAGCTTTTTTCAATTTTTCTTTTGAGGATTCAATGCTAACTTCTATCTGCCATAAGAAATGCTTTGCCTTTATTCTCTTTGTTTGTATTGGGAGTCAATTGCTAGTGGCAAAATCAAATATCCCAACCTGGGAAGTATTTAAGAAGTATTCGAATCATGTGGTTAAAATCCAGGTTCTGGCTAATCATTCAGTGGCTCAAAGCAGTGTTGGATCAGGTTTCTTTGTCAGTGCCAAAGGTCATATCATTACCAATTATCATGTTGTTTCCGAAATCGTTCTGAATTCTAATAAATATCACGGGGAAGTGGTTAGTAGCGATGGACATATATATCCATTGAGGCTAATTGCCATTGATGTGCTTCATGATTTAGCGCTGGTGAAGATTGAGAGTAAGATCAATGATTTTTTTGTGCTGGATGACCTAAAGGTTCAACAGGGCGAGCGACTATTATCACTGGGGCATCCCCATGATATCGGATTAAGTATTGTAGAAGGGACTTACAATGATTTTTTAAAGTTTACGCGTTTTAAACGCATTCATTTTACAGGCTCGATAAACGGCGGAATGAGTGGAGGACCAGCCATTTTAAATAGCGGGAAAGTAGTGGGAATTAATGTTTCATCAGCCGGTAATCAAGTTAGTTTTTTGGTTCCGGTTAAACATGCTTTGAATCTTTATCAATCTTCAAAAGATAAAAAAGAGGCAAAACCAGACGATTTTATCAAGAGCATCAGAGATCAACTTTATTCCAACCAGGATCTGTACTATCAAAACCTGCTGAAGCATTCTGCAGCCACAATGAATATAGGGGAATTTAATCTCACGAATCAATTATCATCAAAATTTAAATGTTGGGGTGATCTTAAAGAAGAAAATGAAAAACAACTCTTTACTTTGCGATCCCATACTTGTTTTTCAAGGGATGATATCTATATCTCAAAGGCTTTTATTACCAATAAAGTTGAATATCAACATCTCCATATTTCTACTGGAAAACTGAACCGTTTTCGATTTTTTAGCCTTTTATCAAAATATATGAGTGAGGAGTTTTATCAAAATGATAATCAATCCATTGAAAATCAATTTACGGAGCAGCGAAGAAAGCTATTAACGAATTTTAAATGCCAAACGGCAACCATTGATCAGTCGGGAAATTTAATCAGAACGGTTTTCTGTCTAAGAGCTTATAAATTATTCGAAGGTTTATATGATGCCGTTTTTAAAACAGTTCCTTTAGATCAAGAAACCGAGAGCGTTATATCTACACTCTATTTACCCAGTATTAGTTTTGATAATTCTCAAAAAATGGCTAAAAAATTTCTAAGTGAGGTATCATGGACGGCAAAATAATTGTAGAAGTAATCAATCGACAAAAGCAGGTTATCCGACAAACTATAACAAAGGATCTACCAGCTACGATTGGACGGTCATGTGAAAATGATATTATCATTGATGATCCTTATGTTGACCGGAGTCACTGCCGAATCGTGCAGAATGAGGAAGGGGACTTAACCCTGACCGACTGCGACTCTGAAAATGGCATCTTAAATTCAGGAAAAAGATATGAAACTATTAAGATACCAACAATTAATGAACTCAATGTGACTTTGGGTAAAACGGATATTAGATTGAGAACGTCAGGTTTTTTGTGTCAACCGGTAAAACCGCTTCCCATAAAAAGAGAACCATCAAATCTGTTTGATATCCATAATAGAAATCTTATCATGTTCTTACTGTTTACCGCTTTATATTTAGGAATGAGAACCTTTCTACTGACAACATCGGATTATTTGGAATCTGGTTTAGCCCTCTTTTTTTCTATACTACTTGGTGGTGGAATCTGGTGTGCCGGATGGGCTTTTTTGAACAGAGTCCTCTCTGAGCGGTTCAATTTTTTTCTACATATTTCTTTACTATGTGTTGTCAGCCTTTTTTTTGACCTTTGTTTAATAGCGATTAGTTACCTTTCTTTTTTGGTGCAATTGGATACTTTTGTAAAAATATTGATTCTGACTGTTTGCACGATTAGTATAATTGGTCTGATATATAGTCATTTATCTTTACTAGCTAGCATTAAGTTATATGGTCGTTTAATCACCTGCGGTATTTCATTTGTGCTAATTGTGGTATCATATTCCTTTTCCTTTTATCACGATCAAAAACAGTTTTCTCCCTATATTTCATTCGATAATGAACTAAAACCTTTAAGCACCCATTTAATTCCAGCCATATCCCCAAAAGCCTTTTTTGATGAAACCAGGAATTTGGTTTTTAAACTGAAAACAGAATAAAAATCCGTGCCCAAAGGAGACGGTATTGGACCTGATCAGACCTGGTGGTCGGACCCGTGTAATCTGTTATGAAGCAAGGATTTATATCATATAAATCCTTCGTACTTATAATTATTTCTGAGACCACTTTAAATGATCTTATAAATTAGGATTGGTCCACATTAATTGCTCATATCCAATCTTTTACCCAGGCTAATTGATTCTATCTGGCATATTTGCCCACATTAATTGAAATAATAATACGCCAAGCTAGTTAATCTCTTTGTCAAACTCAGCTATTTTTAGCTAATCTAATTGACCTCGCAAAGAGTTTTCTTACTATAGCCATGACCTGAAAGACTCGGTTCCAGTGTTTCTGAGTCCGGAGACAGAACAGGCTTGATGATTTTTCATCAACTGGCTTTATATTGATTTTGAATCCTTTGTCGAGTGATTGCGTGAGGGTTTGATTTTAAACATTTAGTGCAAATATATTATTTGATTGTCCCTTCTAATTAGATTCCTGTGATTTTAACATTTTCACTACAGATTCATAATCAGGCATGGCCTCTTGAGCACCAAAACCAGTAGTAGTTAAAGCGCCAACAGCACAGGCATGCCGTATAATATCTTTGGCAGAAAACGCTTTTCCTATTGCATATGCCAGCCCAGCGTTAAAAGCATCACCAGCTGCGGTAGAATCAACTGCTTCAACTGAAAATCCGGCTTCATAAATAAAAGTGTCACTATTAATCAAATAGGCACCTTTTTTACCAGCCTTAATCAAAACATTAGGAACCCCCATCGCCATCAATTTTTGTGCCGCTTTCTTTATTTCAAACTCAGTATTGCATGTATAGGAAGTAAGAATAGTTGCTTCAGTTTCATTGGGAGTTATATAGTCAACGCAATCAAGAAGCTGTTCAGGAAGTTGTATAGCGGGTGCTGGATCAAGAATAACGATACCACCTTTTTCTTTCATAATTTTTGCGGCATGAACAACGCTTTCCATTGGGATTTCAAGTTGAAGCATTAATACGTCGGAAGCTTCTATAATTTTACGATTTTCTTCCACCCAAACTGGAGTCAAATCATTGTTTGCTCCTGGAACAACAATAATATGATTCTGGGCACTTGATATTTCTACTTCTATATGAGCTGTCCCAGTTGAAGTTTGTGTTGAAGAAATGCCCTCGCGATTAATCTTGTTTTTCTCAAAATGTTCAAGATATTGGGCACCAAAAACATCGTTACCGACTTTCCCGATAAAACTAACATCAGCACTCAATTTTGATAAAGCAAATGCCTGGTTTCCCCCTTTTCCTCCATAGAAGGTATTGAAGCAAGAGCCAACAATTGTTTCTCCCGGTTGGGGAAAATGGTCAACTTTTACAACTAAGTCCATATTAAGACTGCCAACAACGCAAAAATTCATATTCATTTACACCTTTGGGTTTGTCTATTTAGCAGCAACGCTATTTCGGATAACAAGGCGTCCTCCAATCTGAATTTTTCTGGAGGATTTGTATTATCGTTGCTGATTTTGGAGTGAAGCAAGTTCATAGCTCTTTGGTCAATTTTCTGCTTCGAAACATCTGCAGTCGTTAGGGATGGCGATGAGATTTCCCCTGCTGGGAGATTATCAAAACCGACGATTGATATATCTTGTGGGATCTTTAATTTCTTCTTTTGTAAAGCCCTAATACAACCCATTGCAATTATATCATTCACACAAAACAGTGCTGAGGGTAGGTTATCAATATCGATTTGTTTTAGCATATCCTGATAAACGTCCTTATACTTCGATTTAACCTTGTAATAATAAGATGAATTAAATTGCAATTTAAGGAAATCTAAAGAATTGAAAAACCCTTCTTCTCTTAGTCGAAAATTAGAAGTTACAAATTCGCCTTGTACAATTCCAATATCCCGGTGGCCATTTTGATGCAAATATTTAATTATCTCAAAAACAGAATCTGTGTTATTCATATCCACAAAATTATTTGGAATAAAGTTATAATAAGCATCCATAAATACTATAGGAACTTTGATATGTCGAAACAATTCAATATCCTTGGCATTTAATTCAGTAGCTAATATCAAGGCACCGGCAGGTGGAGCGTTGTTAAATGACTGTAAAACAGCGCTGATATTATTTTGATCAAAATAAAGAATTTCAACCAAATACCCAAGATTGGTTGCTTCTTTCTCAAGTCCTTCGATATAGGAAGATACGAATGCATTGTGGTCATCGTTTAAAATGTAACTATGTTTAATAACCTTTATAAAAAGATGCTTGATGGGAATCAGGATTCACGTGAAAGTAAACTTATAAAAAGGATAGTGGAAAAACCACTTTCTGAAGATAACAGCCTTGTTACTCTGTATGATATGCTAACCATTGCTTATCTGTCCGATCCCAGGATTATGCAATTTGAACAGAAGGAACTTGATGTCAACATTGCGGTGGATGGAAATGCGTATGATGGTCAATTGCTCTTTAAAAAAAGCAAGACCTCTAATTCTTTTGTATCAATTGGTATTGATATTGACCTCCTATGGAAATACATGAAAAATGCTTTGGCTCGACAATTGTCCATGCCATATTGATGGAGAATCACAAAAAAACCCTAGACAGTTTTCTGTTTATCTTTCATTTCCAAGTATATATCCTCTAATTGTTACCAATAAATAGCAAGATTGTGTAGCATACACTGACCGGTTAAATGATTATCGAGCTGTTGGCTCAACATATGAAATAATTGTTTGAAGAGATGAAAAAATTTGGACTGGAAAAACCAGTTTTACTATTGATAATTAAAATTAAAGGAATATCCCTGCCGCTATAAAGCTAGAAATACATCTGGAGCAACTTCCCGAGAAAAAGAATATTCTCCTAATAAAACAAAAGTCTCCAATAATGACTACTTGATGTGATTCGGATGCTCGCCCAGGAAAGTAAAATGGACTTACTCTAAATCAACCGGGTATTATAATATTTAATTTTTTGCCAGAAAATCGTCATGTCCCCAAACTACTTACTTTTCGTTCAGACACTAAATACTCCATCAAGATCAGTTAGTATGGGTTTGGTTTTCTTGCTTTGCTATGTTACGGATTTTTATTTAGGTTTTCGTTATAGTGATAGTGAGCTAATTTGCTATCGGTGGTCGAAATTCAGAGTAGACAACTGGATATGATGATGGCAAAATCTTAATTAACCCGCTATTCTTCAAGTATAATTCATCTGTGAGTATAATTTTAAATCTCATCTTTATTAAATTTTGACTATTTTAATAAGGTAGTTTTGTATTTGATGGCCTAATTTAAAGCATTTGCTAAAACTCATGATATTCATTCTGCTAATCGTTTTATTACTATGATAGATGAAAATATTAAAATACATGACCAGTTTTCCTTTGAAATAAAGTTAGGATATCAATCACAGCAGGAAAAAGGTACCTCAGACTATCAAGTAGATACTTACCTGTTTATCCCTGATTCCCTTGATATCAACCGACATACCTATAATAAAAAAGATTTTTATAATGACTTAAAAATACATGTTCGGTTTATTACCCCAATTTGCGTATTAAAGGATATTCTGAATTGTACTATTAACCCTTATCATCGTTTAAAAGAAGCATGTAATACCCTAATTCAGAAAGGAAAAATCAAAAATATATTACAATTTGAATTCCATGTAAAAATGTTTTGTTCTATTTTCACTAGTTCACTTTCCCGTGAAATTTTTCATATTAAAAGAAATCGAAACAGCCAGGATGCAAACTTTTTGGTTCAAAATTTTGTAGAAAATGTGAACCAAATCAAAAACCAATATCGTGAACTTCGGAAGATACTGAACGTTTCAACAATTAACCAACAGCACTACTTAATTTATCTGTTTGGTGATGAGTTTATTAGTAATACGACTGAGAAATACCTCTTTACTTTATTTAGCATGATTCAAAAAAATAAAATTAAAGTGGATGTATCACAAAAAGAAAGCGTTATTGCAGCCATTGAAAATGTATCTAAATATCGAAAACAACAGGGATATTTAACGCCTAACGAGGATCAGAGTAATGAGGAACTAATTTACCGTAGAAATGTTTTAAAAAAGTATATTCAAAATGTTTTATTTTTAAATACGCGTTACAAAGCTGAAGGCAAGTTAGCAGAACATTTACTTTTTGGAATCGCCGCTGGGGTTTCAATGTTGTTTGCGACGGGTGTGGTGTTTTATGTTCAACAAAAATATGGTAATTTCACATTACCGTTATTTATGACTCTGATTTTCAGCTATATGTTTAAGGATCGTATAAAAGCTATTTTTGGCGCATATTTTAAGAAGTTTTTGCGGGGTTTTTATTCTGATAAAAAAACAAATTTTTATAGTGATCGGGGTCAAAAGGTTGGTTATTACAAAGAAAATACGGACTATATATCAGAAAAAAGTATTCCTAGCAAAATTAAAAAATTAAGAAACAAGCAACATATTACTGATATTGAAAATAACTGGCTGGGAGAAAAAATTCTTTTATATCAAAAAAGAACAAAGTTATTTTCAAAATATTTTAACAATATTTTTCAGGATTATGAAGTAACCGGAGTTAATGATATCAGCCGAATTAATGTTCAACGGTTCACACAGAAAATGGATAATCCAAAAACAAAAACATACTTATTAAAAAACCAGGAAATAAAGACCTTAAATGCAAGACGTGTTTATCACATAAATATTATCATGAAATTTCACTCAATAAATGAATCTTTCTATAAAAGATACCGAATGGTATTGAATAGGGATGGGATCAAACGAATCGAAAAAGTTGGTGAAGAAACCGTCAATTAATTTCATGGCCATCTTTGAGAAAAACCAGTTGCTTAAAATTGGGGTATGCAAGATAGCAGAAGCGTGACGTCAAGGATGCAATCAGGACAAATTGAGGATCGCTTTCCTAGTTACAGGAAAGCGATAGAGTGATTCGTTAGTGGCGTTGACCCACTACTACTGATAGGTATCGAATCCGACTATTTCTTAAATATTTCCGGTGGTTTTTCTGTACTACCGGTCGCATTCGGAAAATCGACGGCTTTATATGCCTTCTGGTTGGTTTCAATTAGATGGCGAGCCTCCTTCATGAATTTGGTATATCGCTTTTTGGCTTCATAAAATCCATGCCACCATGCATAATCAGGTGCCATCATGGCGGTCCCCATCCGGGCTCGTCTTCCCTCGTGATGCCATAGTTCATAATATTCAATTTCAAGTTCCTCGTCGAAAAAGCGGGATTTATCCAATAGCTCTTTTTTATAGAGCTCATCCAGCATTTTCTTGGCCGGTTTAAAGTATACCTCATTGTATTCGGTCACCACTTTATCAAGCTTTTCGTAATGAGCGTCCACCCAGGTGTTGCCATGACACTGTTGGCAAATAACTTTCATTTTGCTCCGCTCCATTTTCCAATCATTTTTGGCTGGTAGCGGTTTAAAATCCTGAGGCCTAACGGTCAGTGGCGCTTGAAGTTCCCAGGAAAGGCGTTCTGTCACGTCGTGGGAGGTCATGACAGTACCAGACCCTGACATATGGCAAGATGCACAGGTAGGTCCTCTGTAATCAACACCGGGGGTCCAGGTACCGGGTGCTGCGTCCCAGTTGTAGTCGTCACCATGGGCAGTATAAATATCACCGTGCTTGGATTCCATAAAAATCTCAATCTGCGGGTGATCAGGTCCTAGGTGGCACTGACCGCATGCTTCAGGCTTTCTGGCTTCCATAACTGAAAACAGATGCCGTGTGTGGCAGCTGCTGCAACTTCCCAAGCTGCCATCCAGATTTACCCGACCGACACCAACATTTGGCCAGGTATTCGAATCTAATTTACCATCTGTTTGTTTCAGGATGGTTCCATGGCAATGATAGCAACCTGATGCCCTTTCAACATCACTGGTCATGCCGTGATTCAGCCAGGGATCAATCTTCCAGATGATCTCCATGGTGTTAGCGTGCTTGCTGCGAGCATATTGAGTGGCTTCATCGGGATGACATCGTGAGCAGTCTTTAGGAGTGACTACAGCTGCGATTGGAGTCCGGAACTCCTTTTTACCCCAAGTAGTATCTGATCTTTGATACTGTTTAAAATGCGCAGTACTAACATCCTTATCATGTTCCTGGGCAGCATGGCAATCGTAACAAGTAATATTAGCGCTAGCATGTCGACTCTGTGCCCAGTCTGAAAACAGCCCGGGATGCTCCTCTTTATGGCATTCAATACAAGCAACCGCTTCTGGCGGCATACCTCGTTCGATACGGAACGTTTTTGTTTTCGGCATGTTTTTCGCGAAGACATAACCTCCGATCAGACTGGTAAAAATGATGCCTAGAACGATAAACGCCGCTTTTTTCAGGATACGCTTTTTATTCATAACTATCCTCCCCTTAAATTATTACTACTTAAAAAAAACTATCTGACCTGAGATTGATAACTGGCATTATACTGCCTGTATCGATAAACAGGTGTCGGATTGTGTACCAAGTCAACATGGCAGTCGACGCACTTCTTCTCATATCCCGGTTTCGCATATACAATAGTGCGATGGGCCAGCATGGCACCCCTTTTATTCGGAATATGCAGCAGGTTTCGATGACATTTCTGGCACTGCTCGTTTTTAAACGAGGCATAAGCATTCTGGCGGGCTTTTTCATGGTCGTATTCCTCCATCATCATGTGGGCGATGACATCTTTCAGTCCATGAGCAGCCTTAGTATAAAAGAAGTTGAGTGTATCCTGGGGTGCTGGAAGATGACAGTCCATACAGTCTGCCACAAATCCCTTGTCATTGTTGGCATGTGTAGAGGTTCGCCAGGTATCGACAGCAAACTGGATCTCATGGCATGAAGCGCAAAACTCTGGAGTCGATGTACGAACCATCGTATAATAGGTCATACTGAAGATAGGAAATCCCAGAATTACTCCCCCCCCAATCAAGACCATTCCGATAATGAACTTTCTCTTCATAACTACCTTTTTTTTAGTCTATCGGCTCACAATAGATGCTGATGTAGGTGCACTCTTATCCCGTTTTTTTCAAACCAAAAAAAAATTATTGTCAGGCTTAGTTGCGGAATTATAATTTAACTGCATCGCATTTGTCAATAAAAAATAAAACCCCCAAGAACAAGATAAATGCATACTAATTGGTGGATCTTATGGTTCTGTAAAATTTGTTTGAGATGCCAGATTCAAGTACAAAACCTCTTCTTTCCTTAACAGAGATTGAGTTGAATATCGAAGATGTCTTTCAAATCTCAACAGACTGGCTATTTTTCTGGGTATGTCAGTATGTTACTTTGAAACCTGAAAGGGCAATTAAATTTTTTTTGATAAAAAGGTGATTATGATGTGCTATTTTTATAGAAAGGAACTTGAATTAGATAAAGGGAGGTGATAGCGTGATAATAATGAGCATATGCTTATAATAAAAAGGTCTGTCAGTTACAGTCTCTTAACTAAGCTAATGGAGAACAAATATGACTGAAATAGCCATCATTCGATGTGAAAAAAACCTGGATAAATGTCCATTAAAGAGTTGTTTGAAGTCATTGGTAAACAAGAAAGCAGCGTTTACACGGTACTTGGATACATCTTCTGCGGGTGTATTTACGTGTCGGTGTCCGGGTGATAATGTTATTGAGTTGGCCAAAAGATTGAAGTCAAAAGGAGCAGAAGTAATTCACTTTTCTACCTGCACCTTTGCGACGAAAACCCCAAAAGGATGGCGAGTTGAAGAAGGGGGGTTCTGTGAAAATATTGATGAGATTATGATATCTGTCCATAAAGAAGCAGATATCCCGTGTGTGAAGGGCACTGCACATCTTCCAAAAGGCTATATTCCTATAGTGATGGCGTAATTTCCCTGAGAAAAACCTAGGACAATAAACCCGATTTTAAGATACAGAATGTTTAAGATGGCCGTTTCATTAAATTAGGAAAAGAACAGACATATATTTATATTTAAAATTGATTAACCATATAAAAGATTTCATATTTAAGGAGAATTAGAAATGAAAATTGCAGTAAGTGCGGCGGAAAACAAGATTGATTCTAAAATTGATCCCCGATTTGGA
>Ga0307989_1000692_pt1 | contig 20692 bp, 14 predicted proteins | sample EllFjometagen185_FD_203164 | JGI IMG/M metagenome (GOLD analysis project Ga0307989, IMG submission 203164) | Marine microbial communities from Ellis Fjord, Antarctic Ocean - #185 | ecosystem: Environmental > Aquatic > Marine > Unclassified | place: Southern Ocean | collected 2014-10-08
GTTTAGCTTGTCTGCGATTGTGCGTTGAGGAATGCCTTTCTGGAGTTGGTTGAATATCTCGAGTCTTTTTGGGATTTCGGTGACTTCCTTGGGAGTGAGTATCATTTTTAGAAATGTACGCATTTCCCGAGGATCTTTGATCTCAGTTAGGGTTTTTACCAGATTGTTTAGGTGTGTGTTTGTCATTGAGTGGTGTTGTCGTATGCGTGTGCGTACTATTACGCTAGTACATTACATTGTGTGGTGGAACAAGTCAATGCTTTTTGGCGAAAAACAACGAGGTGTTGTATACTGGGTGGTGCGTCCATGTGGCGCTTATTTAACCCAAGTATTTATGAAAAAGTTTCTAACAAGCTTGCTGGTGTCTTTTGTCGTGTTTTCGACAATGGCTTTGCCGGTTTTTGCAGCTGAATTGGCTGGAGGCGAGGAATTCGTTTTCCCTGCTGTGGACATTGTGAATGATGATTATTATGTAGGAGGTGGAATGGTTGATCTTTCTGGAAAGGTGATGGGGGACTTGGTGGCGGCTGGCGGAATGCTGACTGTCGAAGGAAATGTTGTTGGTGATATTTTGGCAGCAGGTGGAGATGTTAGCCTGACTGGAAATGTGACTGATGATGTGAGAGTTGTTGGTGGACAAGTGGCTATTTCTGCGAATATTGCTGGGGATTTGATTGTGGCTGGAGGTACCGTAAAACTTTTACCTAGCTCTGTTGTGAATGGTGATATTCTGGTGGCTGGAGGTAGTGTGATTATGAATGGTGTCGTGAATGGTGATGTGAATATGGTCGGTGGAGAATTGAGTTTGAATGGAACTATCCGTGGAAATCTTGATGCGAAATTGGAGAATCTGAGATTGGGAGATGTTGCTGTTGTGAATGGTAATGTCACTTACAAGTCTCCGAACGAAATGAGAATGTCTGAGACTGCTGTTATTGGTGGTCAGGTTGAGTATGTTGAAGTTGAGGGGTTTGATAATTTACAAGGTTTTATCACTGATATAATTATCGGTGTTTATTTGGTGAAATTCTTGATTGCTTTGGTTGGTGCGTTGTTATTGGCTTTTCTTTTCAACAAAGGCGTAACTGGTGTTGTTGAGACTGGGCTGAAGAAGTTTGGGATGAATCTTTTGATTGGATTGGGTGTTTTGATTTTGACTCCTATTGCTGGAGTTTTGTTGTTGGTGACAATTCTTGGAATGCCTCTCGGGTTTGTTGTATTGTCGCTTTATTCGGTTTTCTTAATTCTTGCGAGTATTTTGTCTGGAATCATGTTTGGTTCTTGGTTGTTCAAGACTTTTGGAAAAGGGAAGAAGTATCTTGTTGAATGGAAAAGAGTTGTTGTTGGAGTGTTCCTTTTGACTCTTCTTGGTGCTATTCCTGTGTTTGGATGGGTCTTGAGTGCTGCGTTCTTTTTTGCCGCTCTTGGAGGACTTACACAGTTTGTTAAGGGAATGGTTAAGAAGAATCTGGTGTAGAGGATGGGTTTTGACTTAATGGATTAATGAAAAGGCCCTCGAGAGATCGGGGGCCTTTTTTGTTTGACCCCGGGGTTGAAATTTTCTCAGGTTAGAAAAATCAACCCCGGAGTTGAAATTTATTTCTTTCTCTTCACAAAATAATAAATCAGATCCAAGATTCCTAATGTGTTGATTAGTAGGAGTGCGATGAACCATCCTTTGCTTTTGTGGCCTGCTGCTGTCCAGAGTGCGAGACCTTTCCATACTAGAGTCCAAATCGCTAGGATTGGGAGGAGCCACCAGTAGTCCTGGAGGAACTGTAGGATTGGCTCGAATTTTGCGAATTCGGTTGCGAGCTCTTCAGCTCCTTCATAAAGAGTTGGTATAGCTTCTACGATTGCCATGTTGAATGGGTTAGAGGATAAGGGTGGGCTATTGCACAGTAGTTGTGTAGCCTTTGAGTTCTTTCCAGTTGTCCATTTTGTGATTCATTCCTTGCCATGCAAATGGGGCTGTGAGGAGCATTCCGACTAGGCCGATTACGACTAGCCATAGTACCCATTTTCCTAGCACATCTTTCTTGAGGTGTTTTATTGCCCATGCAACGAATAGAACTAGGCCAATAAATAAAGCTAATCCGAACATTGCGTGTGTGTGCCAGCCAAGTGCTAGCATTGGGGACATTCCGTCAAACATCATAGTGAGAGGGTTAGAGGTTTATCGCCTGTTATTTTACAGGAATGGCTTATCTGATACAAGTTTGTTGCTATCTACAAAGACCTCCCCTTGTTTCAAGGAGAGGTTGATTGTTTGGGGTCTTTTCTCTTAGTCTTGGTGTTGTTTTAGCTTGTATTCGTCTGGTCCAAGATCTAGGTCCATCTCAGCCCAAATTTTTATTTCTGGCTGCTTTGGGAGGGCTGGGCTTGTTAGGATTGAAACTGTTTTGAAGAATTTCCCTTCTGGTTCTTCGTGGAGATTTGTGTCGAACTGTACGGTCAGGATTCCTTTGTCTCCTTTTTTGAACTCTGTCTGGGAGATTTCTGCAATTGTACATGCGCAGCTTGCAGGAACTCCGGTTACTTGGATAGGATCTGTTCCTGTGTATGTGAATTCGAAATCATGTGAAACAAATCCTTGGCTTTGTTTTAGTACGCCAAAGTCGAATTCTGTTTCTTCGAATTGAAAAGGGGAGTCTCCGTACTTTTCTTTGTATTCTGCGCTATAAAGAACGTTTGTTTTGATAGAGATTTCTGTGACAGTTTCTCTGCTATCAAGCTGGTATGGTTTTGTTGTGTTCCCATCTAGTTCTGCGTTTGAAACCAAGTATACTGTTCGGCTGATTTGGCCTGTTGAATCTGGGCCGTGAGCCATTGGGTCGAACATTACTTCCATTTCAAATTCTTCGCCTGGCTCTATTGTGTATGACCAGTCGATAGATGACTGCATGCTGATTGTTGGAGATTTTGATCCGTCAGGCAGTTCTGCATATGCGGATGTGCACATGCATGAAGTGTTGGCCCCTTTCAAGGTTATTGGTGTGTCTCCTGTGTTTGTGAAGTCGAAGCCTTTTTTTACCACTCCTCCTTCTATGTCTATGTCTCCGAAGTCGTAGACTAGACCGTCTTTTGCAGTGAGTTGGCCGGATTTTTCTGAGTTATCTGTGTCTTGTGCTGTGTTTGTGCACGCGGCTAGTGTGAGAGTTAATGCGGCGATGCCGATTAACATTAATAATTTTTTCATTATTTAATGGTTATATTTTGTTGATCTGTGGTTTGAAGGTTGAATTTATTCGTTTTTCACGACTATCCCTCGAAGTTTTTCGGAGAGGGGTTTGTATTTTATGAGTGGTGGTTTGTGTTTGTGCTCTTTTGCTCTTGTTTTGAGGTGTTTGTGTTGTAGGTGAACGGCTTGTTGTTGTGGATTGTGTTTTGTTTTGAACTTTGTTTTTGTCTTGTTCTCTTGTTGAAGGGCTTGTTGGTTTGTTGAAGCTGGTGTCTCTGTGTTTACGCAGCAGTTGTGAGCTGTTTGTTTGTATGCTGAACAGTGGTCTTCTTGGTTGGCATTCGCCCAAGTACTGTTTTGTGTTAGCACTATTGTTGAGATTAGACTCAATGTTAGTGCTAGAAGTGTTCTGAATAATTTATTTTTGAACATGGATGGTTTCTCGTGATTGAATGGTGACCCCAGCAGGATTCGAACCTGCGACCTCAAGCTCCGCAAGCTTGCGCTCTATCCAACTGAGCTATGGGGCCAGAGCTTTGGTATGGTATAGGAAAGGGTTGGGGAGGGCAATGTCAAGTCGGGTGTTTTTGTTCAAGAAAGGGCTTTGTGGTACTATTTCCTCCAATTTTAAAACCAATTTATCATGGCAAAGGAATCACAAGAAGAATATCCCGTTGATTTGCAAAGAACTTTGGAACAGAGGGTGTCTGTTGGAGATCCTATTAGGTACGAGGATTCAAAACTGAATGGTGCTTGGCAGGACATAGGGCGAAGAAGAGCAGCTGGTATTGAGAACAATGGTTTTGTTAATAGAATTGCTATTGCTGACGTTGGGCAACCTTTTGTTGCTAGAGATTCTGGGAATGAGGGGTTTGTAAATCCGGAGATTGGATTAACAAGGGATGGTTTTATTCAAATGTTGCGTGACTTGAACGTTCTTGTGGATAGTTCTCTTGCAAAGGCTCTTTCTGGGCAAAATTCTATGCAAAAGATGGTTGATAATCTGGGCGTTGATATTAATGGGAAAGCTATGGGGAGTGTTCGGGATGTTGTTAATGGGTGGGGTTTGAGTTTGGATTTGAGTGAGAGAGGGGGGCTTCAAAAATTTACACAAAGATCTGTTGAGAATGAGTTGGTTAGGTTGAAATTGTCTGGTCAATTCACTGGAGAGCAGGTTGCAGCTGTGGTAGAAATATTCTTTGAGGAGTTTTGGGTGAAAGGAGTTGATGGGGTGGTGGTTACTGATGTCTTTGATAAGCTTCAGGCTTTTTGGCCTGAGGGTGTTGACCCTAGGGATCCTAATACTGGTAATCATTTAGTGCTTTCTCTTGCGCGATCTGTTTTGGATGATGTTTATGCTCAAAAGAGTAAGATTGCTCTTTCGAAAAGTGGTGAAGATGATTCTGGGGCGGAAAGTGTTCCCGAGTAATTCCCTATAGCTTCAGGAGTGGCTGTGTGCTAGAATCTTCTAGCTAGTTTTTTCTGAAAAATTTATAAATTATGGCAAAAAAAGATGAGGGGAAAGCGGCCGGTAAGGCAGCTGACAAGGCAGCGAAATCCCAAAAATTCAAACTTGAATCAAAGATGACCCCAAAAGGTGATCAGCCTGGTGCTATCGCTGATATTGTTAAGGGTTTGAAGACTGGGAAGAATGATCAGATTGTCAATGGTGTGACGGGTTCGGGGAAGACTTTTGTGATGGCGAATGTTGTTGAGCAAATTCAGAAGCCGACTCTTGTGCTTTCTCATAACAAGACGCTTGCGGCGCAGTTGTGTAGTGAGTTTCAGGAGATGTTTCCGAATAATGCGATAAGTTATTTTGTTTCGTACTATGATTATTATCAGCCGGAGGCGTATATGCCTTCGACGGACACTTATATTGAAAAGGATGCTTCGATTAATGAGGAGATTGATAAGCTTCGGCATAAGGCGACGATGAATTTGTTGACTCGGAAGGATGTGTTGGTGGTGGCGACGGTTTCGTGTATTTATGGACTTGGTAATGTGCATGATTACACCGAGCTTGCTCAGACTATCAAGGTGGGGGACATGATACAGCGTGATGTGTTGTTGAGGAAGTTGACTGATATGCAGTACTCTCGTTCTGCGATGGAGTTCAAGAATGGAATGTTCCATGTTCTGGGAGATACTGTTGAAGTTTTTCCTCCGGGACAGGATACGATTTATAGGCTTGAGTTTTTTGGTGATGAGATTGATGCGATTACTGAAGTCGAGGACTTCACTGGGGAAATTCTTCATAATCTTACGGAGATTTCTATTTTTCCTGCAAAACACAATGTTACTACTGATGAAAAAATTCGAAAAGTTCGGACTTGGATTGATACTGAGCTCAAGGAGCGGTATGAACAACTTCGTGCAATTGGCAAAAATATAGAAGCCGAGAGATTGAAGACTCGTACTGAGTACGACCTGGAATTGATGCTGGAAACGGGTTATTGCTCAGGTATTGAGAACTATGTTCGTTATATTAATACGAGTAATGCCAAACCGAATGAACCTAATGCTCAGCCGTCTACGTTGATGGATTATATGCCTGATGACTTTTTGATGTTTATTGATGAGTCCCATATCACTGTTCCTCAAATTGGGGCGATGTATGCTGGGAATTACTCTAGAAAACAGACTCTTGTTGAGCATGGATTTAGGCTTCCTTCATCTTTTGACAATCGTCCTTTGAAATTCGAAGAATTTGAGAGATTTATGAATAGGGCTGTGTATGTTTCTGCGACACCGGGAAAGTATGAGGTTGCAAAGACTCCCAAGAGTGCTATTACGGAGTTGGTTGTGCGTCCGACTGGGCTTTTGGATCCTGAGATTGATATTCGTCCAACGGAAGGTCAGATACAGGATTTGCTCAAGGAGATTCATGGGCGAGTTCGTATGAAGGAGCGTGTTCTCGTTACTACTCTTACAAAGAGGGCTTCAGAGGATTTGGCGGAATTTCTTGCGGATGCTGATGTTCGTGTACGATATTTACATTCAGATATTGATACTCTTGAAAGGATTGAGATTTTGCGTGATTTGAGGTTGGGGAAATTTGATGTCTTGGTTGGAATTAATCTTTTGAGAGAAGGGTTGGATTTGCCGGAAGTTTCTCTGGTTGTGATTTTGGATGCTGATAAGCAAGGGTTCCTTCGAAGTGCGAGTGCTCTGATTCAGACTATGGGTAGATGTGCGCGTAATGTGAATGGTGAGGTGATCATGTATGGCGATAAGATCACTCCTGCGATGCAGGCTGCTCTTGATGAGACCAAGCGTCGTCGTAAGAAACAACATGCCTACAACAAGAAGCACGGCATCACTCCTGCGACTATTCAAAAGGCGGTCAAAGACATCGCGATGCATGGTAAAAAAGATAGTGGTAGAAGAAAGCGAATCGATAAAAATAAAATTCCTAAGGATGAGCTTGATAAGTTCGTTGATTATCTAGAGACCCAGATGCAGATGGCTGTTCAGAATATGGAGTTTGAAAAAGCTGCTGAGCTGAGGGATCAGGTTGAGGATTTGAGGGGGTAGGGATTTAGTTAACAAAAAACCCCTTCGACTGGAAGGGGCCTATTTGAGTTTTGAGTTCTAGTCTTGGACTCTTATAGTTGTGGTGTCTCTGGTTCAGCTGGTGTTTCAGCTGGAGCTTCTTCAGCTTTTGGCTCTACTTCAAATGTTTCTGTTGGAGCAGCCTCTGGAGTTGCTTCTGGAGTTACTTCAGGTTCAGCTGGAGTCTCAACTGGAGCTTCCACTGGAGTTTCTACAGGTGCCTCAGTAGGCATTTCTGGTGCAACTTCTGGAGTTACTTCAGGTTCAGCTGGAGTCTCAACTGGAGCTTCCACTGGAGTTTCTACAGGTGCCTCAGAAGGCATTTCTGGAGCAACTTCTGGAGTTACCTCTGGTTCAGCTGGAGTCTCAACTGGAGCTTCCACTGGAGTTTCTACAGGTGCCTCAGTAGGTATTTCTGGTGCAACTTCTGGAGTTACCTCTGGAGTTACCTCAGGTTCAGCTGGAGTCTCAACTGGAGCTTCTACAGGTGCTTCAACAGGTGCCTCAACAGGCATTTCTGGTGTAGCTTCAACCGGTGCTGCTTCTGTAGCAGGCTCAGTTGTTACTGGAATTGGTGTCTGACCGTCGTCTGTAGTTGGGTCTGTCATGTTTTCGGGGGTTAAATTATTTTCCTCTCCCATGGGTTTGAATCCCATAGGGCCTGCGACATATTTGTTTATTGAATTGTTCAATTGTGCGTCGTAGTCTTGAGAGGTTGATTGGAAATATTTTACTGAAGCTGCAATTTTTTCCTCGATGTCTTTCAGAGTACTTGTCTCTGGTGATTCGAGAGCTGGCATTAATGCTTCCGTTAATTCAGCTTCTTTTCCTTCTACGTTGAGTGATTTGATTGTTTCCATATCAACGTTTGGAAGGCTGTCCAAGGCGCTCAACATTTCGCCCCTAGTCTGGTATAGAGTTGTGATGTCGGCTTGTGCTTCGACTACTTTAGCCTGGAGTTTCTTGAGTGTGTTATAGATAGCAACGCCTATTACGGCTGCTATTAGTATAACGATGAGTATAATGTAGAACATGAGGATAGGTTAGGAGTGATTGAGAGCACATTGTGCTTTATACTCAATTTTACTTAAATGTCTCTTAATCGCAACAAGAAACGCATCTAACATAGGAAATCCGAGCTGACGTCGCTTACGTTTCCGTATGTCTTGAGTGTTTCTAGGAATGGTTTTGTGTATGGTTTCTCGATGAGTCGTGAGTCTAGGACGATCATTTGTCCTGACGATGCTGCTAGGAATTTGTTGATGACTGTTTTGAGTGACAAGATTGCTCGTGGAATGCTTACTTCGATCCATGGGTCTGAGAAATTTCTCGAAATTGCGTTGAGTGTTGTTTCGCTTGGTGGATCGAATGGTATTTTTTGGATGATGATGTTTTTGAAGTCTTGAGATGTTTCTAGGTCTTTGGCGTTAAATCTCTCCCAATTATTTGGTGTGAGGAGGATCGCTGTGTTCTCGGGGTCTTTTTTGTATAGTTCTAGGATTTTTCCTATTCCGCCGGACCCTTTCTGGGCGAGGAGGGTGATGCCTTCTTTTTTGAGTTTTGGGGCAAGGACTGTGTGGATTTCATCGAGGGCTCGGATAGAATTTACTATCATTAGTGTGCGGCCTTTCTCTTTTTGGAGGAATTTCTTGAGGAATTCGTTGGTTCTGATGGAAATGTCTTTGGTTCCGCCGCGGATGTCGTTTGTGATGAATATATCTGTTTGTTCTGTATTTGGTTTGATTGAGTGTGTTTCGATGGCTTTGTTTAGGCCGAGTGTTTTCTTGATGTACCGGCTGTCGTCGAGTGCGTTGCTTGCTGGGGTGATGATTGTTATTTTCTTTGCTGTTTCTTGAAGTTCTGCAAAAGATTCATGGACTGATATCGGAACGTTTTTGACTAGCAGGTCTCCTTGGCGTGTTTTTTGATATACGAGTATAAAGTTTTCGAGGTCTGGGTTGATTACTATTTTTTCGATGTCTTTGAGAGTTTCTTTCCAGATTTTCAGGTAGGGGAGTGTTGATTCGTTTGTGATGTCTTTTAGGTCGTTGGAAGTTACGATTAGACTTTGTGCAGTTTCTTTTGCTAATGCCCAGCCCTTGCTCGCAATGTCAAAGTTGGAAACAGTTGCTTCATATTGGAAGTAGTTTGCGGAGAAGCTTGATTCGGCTGTTTTCTCTAGGAGGGCGAACATTACTTCGCTTTTTTCGATCAGTTCTTTTGTTGTTTCGGAATCTGTGAGTTTTGAGAGGGCTTTGAGTGGTTCAATGATTTTCTTGAGGAGGATCGTTTGTGAATTCTGGTAGTAGAGGTCTTTGATGAACTTGGTTGAGTCTATTATTATGAGGTGTTCTTTTTGCGTGGTTGGTCTGTAGCTGTATGGTGCGATGAGTGATTCCTCTGAGTTCTCTAGTGCGGTTCTTTCTGTGAGAGATTCTGCGTCGAGGGTTTTGATGTGAGTCAGAATATTGTATTCATCTGGTGAAAATTGTAGGTTCTCGGTCAAGATGCCTGTCTCGGTTGATTCGAGCCAGATCATTACTTTGATTATGGCTGTAATCTCTGGGGTTGAAAATGATTCTTGTTTTTTGTATTTGGCTAGCCTTGTTTCTGATATGTAGTTGTTTGCTGGATAGATTTTGTGAGATTTCACTTCTTGGATGAGTTCTCTTGGGCAGAGGATGACTGCTGACTTTTCTTCTGTGCGGATTTTGGAAATTAATGACTCTGTTATGAGAGGGCATTCTATTATCGATGTTTTTGATTGTTTACTGAGGAGCTCGACTGCTTCTTGTTCGGGTGTGGAGAGTTCCTCTTTTTGAGTTTGAGATTTTTCGGGTTTTGTTTCTGAAGATGTGGTTGAAGCTGGTTTTGATTCTAAGGTCTGTAAAACTTCTGCGAAGTACCAACTTGATTTTGAGCTTAGTTGTTTGATTTCTTCCAAGAGTTTTGGGTCTGATGTTTGGATTTTCTCTATTAGTTTCAGGAATAGTTGCTGGGCTGCTATTGCGTCGTCGAGGGCGCGGTGTTTTGCGACGTGTTCGATCTCTAGCAGGTCCGACAGGACTTCTAGGCTGTATGAAGGCAGTCCGGGCAGGAAGATTCTTGAGAGTTCGGCTGTGTCGTACAGGGGGTTCTTGAGTTTGAGTCCTTTTTCTTTGAGAAAATCGGTGTCGAAAGATATGAAATGTCCGACGATAGGGTCGTCGCCGATGAATTTTGTGATTTGATCTTTGGTTGCTTCAAAAGATGGGGCGTCTGCAACGTCTTCGTTTCGAATGTTTGTTATGTATGTGATAAATTCCGGGATTTTGACTCCTGGGTTTATCAATGTTTGGAAGGTTTCGATATTGCCTTCAAGGTCGAATTTTATTGCGCCAAACTCTGTTATTTCATTGGTCTTTTTGTCGAGGCCTGTGGTCTCAAGATCTAGAGATACGAACATTTATTTTTTGGGGATTTAATCCTGAAGAAGTAGGTATAGTTTCTTCAAGATTTTAGCAGCTTCTGCCCTGTTAAGATATTCGTTTGGCTCAAATTGAGTTGCGCTTGTACCTTCCATTATTCTCAAAGCACCTACGATGTTTACGTTCTGGGCTAGTAGGGAACCATTCTCTACGTCTGTGAAGTTTGTGTTTGAGCTAGATGGGCTCATTTCCAAGAAAGCTATACCGACGTTCCCGAGGATTGCTGCTGCGTCTGAACGTAGGATCTCGTTTGTTGGGGCTAGTTTTGTGTCGATTCCGCCTGAGATGCCGTCTAGTAGTCCGAGGTTGTATGCTGAGTACATGTATCTTTCGTACCATGCGTAAGAGGGAACATCTTCGAAGTAGTAGTCTGTGCTTCTGTTTTCTTGTGAGTATGTGTAGTCGATAGGTTGTATTACTGAAGCTATGAACCCATGTTTTGCTTGGAAGTTCTCGAGCATTCCTTGGTATGTTTTTGTGTAGCAAGATACGGATGAACATATTTGCACATGGTTTTGTTTTTCCAAAACTTCCATTATGAGTTTGACGAATTCTGCTCTGTTTACGTCGTCTTTTGGTTCGTATGTTCCGTTTCCTTTACCTTTTATAATTCCTTTGGTTGAGAGGTAGTAGATGTCGTCTGTGTACCAAGCGTCTGACTTTACGTCGTTGTATTCTGTTGCCGTGTTTTCTATTATGTTAGAAAGATCGTTGTCCCATAGTGAGCCGAAGTCTGCGATTGTGCCTTCTAGGTCACCTGTGTCGATGTTGATTTCGGTGATTGAGTAGCTTGAGCTGTTTGTGTCTTTTGAAGTTACGCTGATGTTTGAGAATGCGCTTGAAACTCGTGTTACAGTTGTTTTAAGCTCGTTAAGGTCTACCAACTCTGACCGGGTGTAGGTTGATAATGTTGTAAGTGCGTCGAGTGTGTATCGAGCTAGGTTTGCGGTGTCTATGAAGAGGATTGATGTTGGTTCGTCGTCTAGTAGGGTGTTTATGTCTGAGTTTGTTTGTAATCCTTCTCCGTATTCGTCTGCTATGTTTGGGTTTGTTGAAATTAGGAGTAGGTCGTCGTCAGTTATTCCTAATGTTATTTTGAATGTTAGTAGGCTTTTTGGGAGGTTTACTGCGTATGGGTTTTTTGATTTGTTCATTTGAATTTCGAATACCATGTTGTCTAGTGTTGAATTTCCTATTTCAACGTAATTGCTAGATATGAATATCTGGGCAGTATCTCCGAGGTAGACCGCTTTGAATTCTCCGAGCATTTTGTCTGCGGCTTCGGAAATTATTTCCCATAATCCGTCCATGATTGTGTGCAAAAGTGGTTCGATGACTTCTTTTGAGTCTGATGCGTCTGTTAGGATTGTTAGTGATGGGATTAATTGGCCTGAGTCTTGGAGCAGAACTGCTATTTCTTTACTAAGACTTGGTTGGATTTCATCTGGGAAATCTGTGCTGAATTCTTTGTCGAATTCTTCTATGAAGTATTCGTAGTCTGGGTTTGCTCCCATTATTTTCCATCCACTTTCTAGAGCGGTTGTGTCCACGAGTAGGATCGGTTTTTCTGATGGAAGGTAGTTGAGGAGGCTGATTGGGTTAATGTCGTCGAAGTCTATGTCGAAGGTGTCTAGTTTTGATTGGTCGTTTGAAGAATAGATCTTCATTTCATATCCGTCGTCGGAGTCTTTTAGAGATAGGCCGATGCTTTCTGATACGAGTGGGAGTTGTTCTAATTCAGATGCGCTTAGATTTTCGTCCAAAAGGTCCATGTCTACATATAGGTCAAACGAACTGTTGTCCAGGAAGCTAGATTCTACTTTTGAGTATTTGCTTTTTGATGAGATTGGGTTGCATGAACTGGTGCAGTTTGCGTAATAGTCGAATAGGGATTCGAGTTGGGCGCTTTCGTCGCTTATAATTAAGTAACCTGAATAATATGCGTAATAGTTGGAACTGTATCCTGCGTATACTGCGTATATTGGTGTGTTTGCGTATTCTGTTTGGGCTATCATTTCTTCTTCTTCTTCTAATGGGAGTTTTATGTTGGTTTCGAATTCAGACTCTAGCATTGGTATCATGAAATATCCTTCGTTGCCCTCTGGGGTTACTACTATGGTTACTTCTGCTTCTTCGAGTTGGATTGCCAGGTATTGCTGAACTGCTTCTATGTTTTTGTTTTGTTCGCTAGTGTCTTCTTGGAAGGCATGTGTTGTTGAGTGTGGTTGGAATTCTTCTAGGAATTCGTTTGTGAGGTATTTGTACAGTTCCAATGTTGATGGTTCCATGTTGTCTGGGTCGAATGTTGCTATTACTAGTGAGCCTGGCATTGCTATGTCTCCTGGTTGGGTTGTTGTTGGCGCTGCGTTGGATGCAGATGCTAGGAAGATTGCTAGTATTGAAAACACCATGATGCCTGTGACTGCAATTGCTACTATTTTTTTCATTTGAGGGGGTTGTTAGAGGGGATAAGTAGGTTTTATTCATTTTATATTATAGTGGCCAGGAAGTCGAGTTGAAGGTATTTCGAGGGTTTTGAGGGGCTTTTTTTGGGACTTTCGGGTTTGCTCTAACAGAATAGGCAGAACACAGACTATGGATACGTCCTATACTAAATTTTGACAATTTCTGAGAAAGAGCTATTATGTTTTGAATTTCGGAAAGGAGAAAAAGCGAAGTTCAAAAGAACGCCCTAGAAATCGTTTCTCAAAAATAGACCTTTCACAATTAGGACAGCAAATAAAAAGAAGCAAAAAGTTTAAAAAACAAAAACAAAAACAAAAGCTGAAACAAAAATAAAAAGTTCCACACACACCCAAGCCTGAATGACCACACTTAGACTGTGGCCAGGCTCTCTCAATCAAAGAGAGATAGGGGGTAAAAATAAAAAGGTCCTGCGGCCAAAAATCAAAATAAAAATATATGCCCAGCCTTTTACCCTCCATCCTTCTTTGCTTGGATGATGGACCTCTCTCTGGATTCACCTCTGGAGACTCGGACCGATTACCGTTTCTTAGATAGCCTTGAAAACTTATTAGATTTCAAGATTGTCGAAGTGACAGCTGATTCCCGCCTTTCTGCCTTCCATCTTGTATGGTTGTGTAGGGGGAAATGGGCGCCCCGTTGTGGGGGTATAAACAACACTGAAGTCCACGCTTGAAAATAAAAACAAAAATGACACCTAGTTTTATTACTAAAAAGTTGTTCCCCTCTTTAAAAAGGAGGGGTTTTATTTTGTCTGGATTTGTTTAGAGTGTGACCTAGAAGTGAACTTGTGAGGCGTATCGAGGGGGGATTGGGATTGTGGAAGCTTCAGGGATCACTGTTTCTGCTGCTTCGGCTGCTGTTGTCGCCAGTCCGATTGTTAGTTTTCTTATTTTTTTGAGTTTTATGATGAATGTGTCGAGGGTTGGGAGTAGAGCTTTGTTTGAGTTTGATATTCGTATCTGGCCTACTTCAGTTATTAATTTTTGCAGGCTTTCTATGTTTCTTTCTGGGTAAAAATGCGCGTTTACTAGTTTGCTTACTATTAGGCTTAGTTCTCGACCATCCCTTATTTCGGTTTCTAAATCTATTTGAGAATGTCGTCTTGATGGTCTTTTGTTTGCTTTTGGTTTGGCTGCGTACGCGTCTATAAAAGCGTGTCTGTCGGCGATGGTTGTTCCTTCTGGCAGGATTGGTTTTCCTTCGGTAGTTTCTAGGAACATTATTGTGATGTCCCTGCTTGGATGCAATAATTTTATTTGTATTCCGTATCTGTTTAGTGTGTCTCGGTTCAAGAATTTTAGTTGATGGTACAAAGTGAATCCTGGTTTAATTCCTACTAATTCTTCTGCGTTTGGATATGCGATTGCGGTTTTTGAGGTTAAGTATTCCAATATTTTTCTTCTTCTCGGGCTTTTGATTATGTTTAGATCTAATAGTTCTTTAATTGTTGCTAGGGGATCTTCTGATAAGAGCTCTGTTTCTTTTTGTTCTTCTGTTAGTTCTGGAAGTTCAAAGTTTCTGCTTTGTGAGCCTATTATTACTATGTTATTTCTTATAAATATTTTTGCTTGTGTTCCTCTTAGTGCTAATTGATTTATATCGTTTATCACAATCTTTAGTGCTCGTTTTGAGTGAACTTCTGTTGCGCATTCGTATAATTCAGGCAGTTTTACTCCCCATGGTTGACCTATGATTTGTGCCAATATTGCTTTGTGTTTTCTGCTGATGTTTTTGCCGCATGTGTCGAGTGCTTCTTGTGCTTGTTGATGTAGGTTTTGAGTGTTTTCGGAGATTCCTTCTGTTGTGGTGACTCTTGTGTTTTTTACTTTCCAAGGGTCTGTTTTGCTTGGAGATTTGAAAGGGTGTTCTTCCACTATTTGGTATGGAATGCCTCTTCTTTGTAAATTTGAGTTTAATGATGATCGATTGCTTGGTAAGTCTTGGGCTTGTTCTGGAAATAATTCTTCGAGCTGTTCTCTTGTTATTTCTTGTGTGTTTTGTGCAACAAGTGCCGAAACTAGATTGTGAGTATGTGCTCCTGGTCTTAAGTTTTTTAGCAAAGTGTCTATAAGTTCTCTTCTAGTGGCGTTACTAATTGTATCTATATGTTCAGCTATCTCTCTTGGTTCAAGAGTTAGGTCGAATTCTAATTTTGGGGTGATTGGGGTCATTCGTAAGGGTTGCGATGTTCAATTGTCTGGTTTTGGCAAATTTGCCAAAAAGCAGAATGGTGGTGATGGTACATCATTAAAAAAGGGTTTTCAACTGTTTTTACAGTTTTGGGGGAGGAGTTTGCGTGATTTTTTATAGCATTTCCACAAAGCTATCGAAGAAGTGGGTTGTGTCGAGTGGGCCTGGGGATGCTTCAGGATGGAATTGGCATGAAAAATAGGGGAGGGTTTTGTGGCGAATGCCTTCGCATGTGTCGTCGTTTAGGTTGCTGAGCCATGTTTTCCAGTCTGATGGAAGGGTTGAGTCTTTGATTGCGAATCCGTGGTTCTGAGAGGTTACGTAGCATCTCTCGAAGTTTGGGGAATCTGGGTCTACGTCTTGGCATGGTTGGTTTTGGGCTCGATGTCCGAATTTGAGTTTGTATGTTTTTGCTCCGGCAGCTGTGGCTAGGATTTGGTTACCTAGGCAGATTCCGAATATTGGTTTCTCTAGTTTGAGGGCTTTTCGTGTGATTTCGTGCAGTGGTTTGAGCGTTTCTGGATCTCCGGGTCCGTTTGATAGGAAGATTCCGTCGAATTCTTCGCCAGCTGCTATGAAATCGTAGTCCCATGGTACTCGAAGGATTGTGACGTCTCGGTCTAGTAGTGATCGCAAGATATTGAATTTGATGCCGGTGTCGACTGCGATTATCTTTTTTGGTCCTCTTTTGTATAGTTTTGGTTCTTTGATTGAAACTTCTGCGACCAGGTTGTCTTTGTTTGGGTCGTGAAAGTCTAGTGAGTCTTGGTCTGGTTGATCTATGCGGCCGAGCATTGTGCCGTGTGTTCGGAGTTTTTGAGTTAGGGCACGGGTGTCTATTCCTGTGATTGCTGGAATGTTGTGTTTTTTGAGCCAGTCTCCTAGTGATTTCTTTGCTTTCCAATGTGAAAAGTTCTCAGAGTATTCTGAAACTATTAGTCCTTTTATGTGGATGTCGTTTGATTCGAATCTTTTTGCTAATCCTTCGTCGTCTTTGCATTCACCAGGAACCCCGTAGTTTCCTACGAGTGGATATGTGAGAACTAGAATCTGTCCTCTGTATGAAGGATCCGTGAAACTTTCTGGGTATCCCATCATCCCTGTATTGAAAACTACTTCCCCTGCAGACGGTAGGTCCGCTCCAAATGACTGTCCTGAAAGTGTTGTGCCGTCCTTGAGGACGAGAGTTGCTGAATTCATCTCGGGTATTGTAGAGGGGGTGGGAGATTGAGTCAATGAGTGATTTTTGATACCGGTGTTGACTAGAGTGTTAACAAGAGCTGTGATACAATATTGTCGAGGTTTAACAAACAAAATATGAATTTCAAAAATGCTGATATATTAACCGCCGAGCAATTCGATAAAGGATCGCTGGTGAAGCTTTTCAAAAAAGCTGAAGAGATGGAGAAGCTGATTAAGGGGCAACGTGTTGGGAGAAAAGGTGCTGGGACTAAAGGGTTCTCAAAATTGATGGATGGGAAGATTATGGCGACTTTGTTTTATGAACCGTCTACTCGGACTCGATTTAGTTTTGAGACGGCGTTTCTCAGATTGGGAGGAAGGGTTATAAGTGGTGCTGATATGGCGAATACTTCTTCTGCGAAAAAAAGAGAGAGTTTGGGCGATACTGGAAAAGTGGTTTCTAGGTTTGCGGATGTGATCGTGATGAGACATCCTTCTCCTGGAAGTGTTGAGGATTTGGCGAGTGTGGCAAGTGTTCCGGTTATAAATGCTGGTGATGGTCCACATCAACATCCTACTCAGGGGTTGCTCGATATGTATACAATCTGGAAGGAATTCAAAGGTAAGTTGGATGGTAAGACTATTGGAATGGTGGGGGATCTCAAGAATGGTCGGGTTCCGCCATCGCTTTGTAATTTGAGCAAGCATTGGGATATGAAATATGTTTTTGTAGCGCCAAAAGGACTGGAGATACAAAAGGAAGCTAAGAATGATTTGGTTGGAGCTAGTCGTGAATTTCGGGAGGAGATGATTTTGGATCAAGCTATTGGAGAGATGGATGTGATTTTGATGACTCGTTTGCAGGAGGAGCGATTTTTGACCAAGAAAGAGGCGGAAAAGTATCAGGGGGTTTATATTCTGACTCCGGAGTTAATGCGCAAGGCAAAGAAGAGTTCAATTGTGATTCATCCGTTGCCGCGTGTCGATGAAATAACGAAGCGTGTGGATGAGGATCCTAGAGCAAAGTATTTTGATCAGGTTGAGAATGGCGTGGCTGTGAGGATGGCGCTGCTGGCTATGGTTTTGAGGTCTTGAGCTAAAGGCTGGGGTGTTCTCTTTTTGTGAATGTTTGTGATTTTCTGAGTTCTCTAATTATGTCTTTGATCTCTTTTGAGACGTGGGCTATGTATTCGGATTTGTCTGCAATGTCTAGGGCTTTGAATCTTTCTTGGACTGTTCTTGCGACTGATATGTGATTTTGTTCGAATTTTTGGGCTAGGGATGGTGGTGTTCCGTCTGGGGCTCCTGCCATGTATGATCTGGGTGTGAAAGCTTCTCCTTCTGTATTCATTCTGAAGGCAAGTCCGGCTATTTCTTGTGCTGCGGATTTTCTGCCGGGGTTTTTGCTGTCTGGGTCTTTGTGTCTTCGGTGTGGGTGATTGCCTGCTGATACGTCTAGTTCGGGGACAAACATGTGGCCGTCGGTGTATTGTTCGGCGTCTAGTGGTATTGCGTTTTGGTCTAATTGCGCTGCTGCTTCTGCCATGATTTGAGTTGTTAATTTTTGTAAGGAGGTGATGTTATCATTTTTGTATTTCTGTAGTCAAATTTGAATTTAGTAGGGTTCAGTGGTAGATTTGGGTTGATGAAAAAACTTTTATTCAAAAACGCGCAAGTGGTTTCTTCTCAAGGAATTGATGAGAAGGATGTTGTTGTGAGTGGGGGAGAGATTTTGAAGGTTTGCGAGGAGGGGGAAGGGCAGGATCTGATAGAATCTGTTCTGGACCCGAGCGAGGAATACGAGACTATTGATTGTTCGGTCAAAGGTAAGTATTTGATTCCGGGTGTTGTTGATGCTCATGTGCATTTTCGTGAACCTGGGCTGACTCACAAAGGAGATTTTGCTTCTGAGTCTGAGGCGGCGTTGGCTGGTGGGGTGACTACTATCTTTGATATGCCCAATACAAAGCCTGCGACTATAACTTATGAGGCTTTTGCTGAGAAGGTTGGATTGGCGAAGGTCGGGTGTAAATGTAATTTTAAATTATTTTTTGGTGCGACTGATGAAGCGAGTTTGGTTGAGTTAAAGAAAGTTTTGGCGGATGAAGAGTTGGTTCGGTTTTTGGCGGGAATCAAAGTTTATATGGGACATTCGACTGGAGGTTTGGGTGCTAGTGGAGTTTTGGAAATGATTATGGTTGATGAAGAGTTGCGAGAGGTTGGTGGCAAAGTGTTGCCGTTGGTTGTGCATGCTGAGGACCAGGCTTGTTTGGATGAACATGAGGCGAAGTATGATCCTGCGAAGCCAGAGACTCATGGTGAGGCTCGGCCTGTGGATTGTTGCGTGAAGGCGGTGAAGGAGGTGTGCGATTTGGCACGCAAGTATGATCGACCTGTGCATGTTGCGCATGTTTCGAGTCGTGAGGAATTGGATGTGGTTGCAGAATTTCGAGATGATGTGGTGGAAGTTGGTGGGGCAAAGGTTCGACTTGTGACTTGTGAAGTTTCGCCTAGGCATTTGTTTCTCAATGACAGTATGTATGACGAGTTGGGGATGAAGTTGAAGGTGAATCCGCCGGTGCGTTCAAAGGAGGAGGCTCAGAAATTATGGGAGGCTGTTTTGGCTGGAGAAATTGATATTGTTGCGACTGATCATAGTCCGCATACTTTGGAGGAAAAGGATGGCAAGGGTTCTGGTGGCATGGCTCCGAGCGGAATGCCTGATGTTCAGACTCTTTTACCTTTGTTGTTGAATGAAGTTGTTCGTGAAAAATTTGATATGAAAAAGTTGGTTGAGATGTGTTGCGAGAGGCCGGCTGAGCTTTTTGGATTGGAGAAGGTTGGGAAGATTGAGGATGGGTTCCGCGCTGATTTAGTTTTGGTGAATTTGAGAGAGGAGCTGGTGATTGGAGAACTCAAGTATAAGTGTGGATGGAGTTGTTACGAGGGTTGGAAAATCCATGGCGGTATTGAGGCCGTTGTTTTGGGTGGGGAGATCCTGAGGTAGGGTGTTCTTTTAATTTGTGCTAATTGCTTGTTCCAACATTGTTACCAAGCTATTTAGTTGATCGATTCTTATTCTTTTGTCTGCTATGCCTCTTTCTAGATTTTTTAGTGCGGAGCGAATTCCTTCGTTTCCGGCTTGGACTGTGTATTGCACTACTAATGCCTGTAGGGTTTTTTGGTTTTGGTTTAGGTTGTCTAGGGTGTGTTGGAGTTGTAGGCTTTCTGTTTCTGGGATGATTCTGTAGGTTGTTTTTTGGTTTTGTTGTGGTTTGTTTTTTGCTTGTGTGTGTGCTGAGTGATTTTTGCCTGTTCTTTCTCTTTTTCTTTTTGAAATTGGTTTTCCGTTTTTGTCTACTTCAGCCCAGCTTTGAGATTGGGTTTGTATTTGTTCTGCGAATGTTAAGAATTGGTGAATGTATGTGTCGAGAGGGTTTTTTGCTTCTGGTCCCGTGGTGGCTACTGGTTGCGTTGGTAGGAGGTTGATTTCTGGGAATGGTGATGGATCGTTGATTTCAGATAATCGTGCCTTTCTAGCTGCTCGTTTTCTTTCTATTCTTGCGGCTTTTCTTGAAGGTTTGCGTCCTTCCTGCCCCTGCTTTTTAGGGTTTGTTGTGTCTGATGCGGTTGCTGCGACTGCTGGAGTTTGTGGGTTTCGCAGTGCGTCTAGTTCTCTTTTGGTTTGTTTTATGTCCGAGTTTTTTGGATGATTACATAGGAGCTCAAGAACTCCAATGGCTTCTTCTTTGTGACCTCTTGCTATTAAGCGATCTGCGAGTACTTTCATTTGGCTAGGCTGGAAAGAGTCGGCTATGAATTGTATGTCAATTGATTCGTTCGCTTCTATGTTTGCGACCAATGCCATGTTGAGGAATTGTGTGCGGATTTGGCCTACTTCTTTTCGTGTTGCCCTTTCTGGGTTGTCTTCTGGAAGTGTTCGGCTTTCTTGTGCTGTTCCTAAGAGTTCTTTTGCGTACATAGCGGCTTTTGCGAATTGACCTTCTTCGAAAAGGGATCTGATTGTGCCAAGGCCTGAAGTGTATTGTTCTGTTCGTGGTTGTTCTGGCTCTGGTGCGGGTTGGGCTGGTATGGCTGAGGTTGTTGGGGTTGCAGCTACAGTGGTTGGTCGTTTTGGTTCTATGTCTGGTCTGCTAAATCCTTTGCGCCTTTCTGGTGCTGTTTTGGGTTGAGGTGATAAATTGCGAATGGCTGCTTGGATATCTTTGTCACTTCCTGTTTTTGTCATGCTTCTGTTTGCGAATTGGTAGAGTTTTAATGCTAATTCCCTGTGCCCATGTTTTGCCAATTTTTCCCCTATAAACATTATGTCTGTATGTTGGAGCCCTGAGAAAACTTTTGGGTCAATTTGGTCTTCTGCTTTTGATACCTCTATTAGAAGGTGTGTTCCTTTTATTCTTCTTGTTGTTGTTCTTATGTTTTTTTCGACTTGTCCTCTCGGGGTGTCGTGTGGGCCGGAGTATGTATCATCTAATTGTTTTGCTTGTATTAGCAGAAGCGTTTCGAGTGTTTTTAATAAATCTTCGAATTTCTCAGCCTTTTCTAATTGTTTTGCTTGTTCTAATAATTCGGCTTGTCTTATTTCGCCATCGACGCCGTTTTCTACTGT